>Ga0105098_10000199_pt1 | contig 19213 bp, 15 predicted proteins | sample PPLLak21cMay2015_FD_79137 | JGI IMG/M metagenome (GOLD analysis project Ga0105098, IMG submission 79137) | Freshwater sediment microbial communities from Prairie Pothole Lake near Jamestown, North Dakota, USA - PPLs Lake P7 Core (1) Depth... | ecosystem: Environmental > Aquatic > Freshwater >... | reverse complement strand
CGTGATCGACCCGGCGGCGGAGACGGAACGGATCCTCGCAGAGGTGCAGAAAGACAACCTCACGATCCGATACATTGTGAACACCCACGGCCACGTGGATCACATCTCGGGCAACGCCGACATAAAGAAAAAGACCGGGGCGAAAATCGTCATCCACGAAGCCGATGCCGACATGCTCACCTCGACCCCCTCGATGATCCTGAGCATGTTCCGGGCGAAGGCCTCTCCCGCGGCGGACATCCTGGTCCGTGAAGGCGACTCGATCCAGGTCGGAAGCGTCAAGCTGAAGGTCCTCCACACACCCGGCCATACGCCCGGCGGGATTGCGCTCTACACGGACGGATACGTGTTCACGGGCGACACCCTATCCGTCGAGGCCGTCGGGCGGACCGACCTGCCCGGAGGGTCATGGAACACGATGGCAAAGGCCATCAAGGAGAAGCTTTACACGCTGCCTGACGAGACCGTCGTCCTGCCCGGCCACAACTACGGCAGGATGCCCACCTCGACCATCAAGAACGAAAAGCGCAACAATCTCTACGTCCGCTGAACAAGGAGCCCAGACCATGACCCAGCCGGCCCTCTACCAGACCGATCTCAAAGGCCTGAAGCTTGTCAACCGCGGCAAGGTCCGCGACCTCTACGACCTGGGGGACTACCTGCTCATCGTGGCGACGGACCGGATATCGGCCTTCGACGTCATCATGCCGAACCCCATCCCCGGAAAAGGAGAAATCCTGACGAAACTCTCCGAGTTCTGGTTCCGGCAGATGGCCGGCATCATCGGCAACCACCTCGTCACGACGGATGTCGACCAGTTCCCGGCCGCATGCAGGCCCCACCGGGATGTTCTGAAGGGACGGAGCATGCTCGTGAAAAAAGCAAAACCCCTGCCCGTGGAGTGCATCGTCCGCGGCTACATCAGCGGCTCGGCCTGGAAGGACTATACGGACGGAAAGCCCGTCTCGGGGATCCGCCTTCCCGCAGGCCTGAAGGAGTCGTCCAAACTGCCCGAGCCCGTCTTCACCCCATCCACGAAGGCCCCCGAGGGCGAGCACGACATGCCGATCTCGCAAGAAGAGATGGCCCGCATCGTCGGGAAGGAACTGACGGACCGGATCATCGAAGTGAGCCTCGCCATTTACAAGCGTGCCGACGCCATCGCCAACTCCGTGGGCATCATCATTGCCGACACAAAGATGGAATTCGGCATGATGGGCGGCGAGCTCATCCTGATCGACGAAGTGCTCACGCCGGATTCGTCGCGGTTCTGGCCCCGGGACGACTACGCCGAAGGGCGCGGGCAGAAGAGCTACGACAAGCAGTTCCTCCGCGACTACCTGCTGTCGCTGAAGTGGAACCAGAAACCCCCGGCTCCGGAGCTACCTGCCGATATCATTGAGAAAACCCGCCAGAAATACGAGGAAGCCCTCCAGCGGTTCACCCGTAAACCCTGATCCGCAAAAAAATACGGCCCCTGCCTTGACAGGCCGTGAGGGGATCATTAAGTTATCGGCACTTCAGGGGAGAGGTGCGCCCGCAGGACACCCCCGATTGTCCCTGAGCAACCCGGGAGATCAGAACGCGAGATCCATTGCCCCGGAAGGGGGCTCCGCTGGCTGCGGGGTTGCGCTGCAATCGTATTCGACAGGAAAGGAAGTCGCAGGGCTTACATGGAAAGGCGGGATTACTACGATATCCTGGGCGTCGATCACAGCTCGCCCGACGAGGAAGTCAAGAAGAGCTACCGGAAACTCGCCATGCAGTTCCACCCGGACCGAAACCCGGGGGACAAGAAGGCCGAGGAGAAGTTCAAGGAAGCGGCCGAGGCCTACGAGGTGCTTCGCGACCCCGAGAAGCGGAAGATCTACGACCGCTACGGCCACGAGGGTATCAACGGCACCGGATTCCGCGGTTTCTCGGGTTTCGACGATATCTTCACCAACTTCAGCGATATCTTCGAAGACGTCTTCGGTTTCACGGGAGCCCGGACGCGCACGCGCTCCGCGGTCCGCCAGGGCGCCGATCTCCGCTACGACCTCAAGATCTCCTTCATGGACGCCGTGAAAGGGACTTCCACCCAGATCGAACTGGAAAAGTTCGAACGCTGCAAGGAATGCGCAGGGACAGGGGCTGCTTCGGGGACCCAGCCCGAAGTGTGCGCCCGCTGTGGCGGGCGCGGCACCGTGACCCAGTCGAGCGGTTTCTTCACCATCAGCACCACCTGCCCGCAGTGCCGGGGCGCCGGACGCGTGATCAAGAATCCCTGCAAGGCCTGTTACGGAACCGGGAAGGCCAAGACGAGAAAGACCGTGAGCCTCAGGATCCCCGCCGGCGTCGAGACGGGTTCCCGCCTGCGGTTGCGCGGCGAGGGCGAGGAAGGCGATTACGGAGGCCCCAGCGGGGACCTCTACGTCTTCATTCACGTGGAGCCGCACGAGTTTTTCGAGCGGGATGGCTATGACGTCCTGTGCCAGATTCCCATTTCCGTTACCCAGGCCGCCCTGGGGGCAACGATCGAAGTGCCCTCCATCGACAACAAGGAAGCCATCAAGATCCCGAAGGGGACGCAGAGCGGCAAGATCTTTCGCCTGAAGGGGAAAGGTGTGGCCCATCTCAAGGGCGTCGGCCGTGGGGATCAGGTCGTTCAGGTCCTTGTCAAGATTCCCACCAATCTCACCAAGAAGCAGGAGGAGCTTTTGAGAGAGTTCGCCCGGCTGACCGGTGAATCCACCTCCTGAACCGACTCTCCATCTCATCGAAGGCCCTGTCGGAACCGGGGGGATTAAATCCCCGGAGGACCGCGAGACGAAAGGGTCCGCGGGCGCAAGCATACAAGAAACGATGGACAATTCTGCCCGCATTGATTATTATTTTCAGTGAACCCAACCGCACGGCAGAAAAAAAGGGGGCGATCATGGCAGAGTCGACGCGTTACAAGGAAGTGCCCGTCCAGCTGCTCCGATGGACCTGCAACCCCGATCTTCTGGGGTTTGACACGACGAAGGAGTGCGAAAAAACAGACAGCATCATCGGTCAGAACCGGGCCGTCAAGGCCATCACGCTGGGGCTCGAGATCGAAAGCCCGGGATACAACATCTATGTCTCCGGGATGACGGGCACGGGCAAGACGACCACCATCAAAAACCTGCTCAGCCAGCTCGACCTCAAGAAACCCATTCCCGACGATATCTGCTACGTCCACAACTTCAAGGACCCCGACACCCCGAGGACCATCATGTTCCCCGCGGGCAGCGGCCGGAAGCTCCAGAAGGACATGGACGACCTCGTCGCCCACCTGCGGAAGGAGATCCCGCTGATCCTCGAAAGCGACGAGTTCAAGAAGGAATCCGAGGAAGTCATCAACACCTTCCGGCAGAAGCAGAAGGAGATCATCCGGGAGTTCAACGATCGCCTGCTGAAGGAGAATTTCCAACTCGTCCAGTTCCAGATGGGCCCCTTCACGCGGCAGGACATCGCCCCGATCGTGGAAGGGCGCCCCGTGCCCTTCGAGCAGCTCGAGGCCATGGCCGAGGAAGACAAGTTCAACAAGGAGGAGCTCGCAACCATCCGGAAGAAAATGGTCGACCTGCGCATCGAGCTCGATTCCGTCATGCGGGAAACCCGGGACATCGAACGCGAGATCCGGCAGCAGATCGCGACCCTCGAGCACAAGTACGGCTCCCCCGCCGTGATGGAGCAGATCTCCGATCTGAGGCTCCGCTACGTGGACTCCAACGAGAAGGTCAACGGCTACCTCGACGAGGTCCAGGAGCACATCCTGTCCAATCTGAAAATCTTCCAGGAAAAGGAAGAGGAACAGCAGCAGCAGCAGGCCCTGCCGTTCCCCATGCCCCAGGTGCCGGTGAGGCGCTTCATCGAGTTCAAGGTGAACGTCCTCGTGGACAACTCGGCAACCGAAAAGACGCCCATCGTCATCGAGACGGCCCCGACCTTCAAGAACCTCTTCGGCACCATCGAGCGCGAGGTGGACCGCTCGGGGCTCTGGCGGACGGATTTCACGCACATCAAGGCCGGGTCGCTGCTGCGGGCAAACGGCGGCTTCATCGTTTTCGACGCCCTGGAGGCCCTCATCGAGCCCGGGGTCTGGACGTTTCTCAAGCGGACGCTGAAGAGCCGCGAGATGAACATGCAGCCCTACGACCCCTTCAGCTTCCTGCCCACGGCCATCAAGCCCGAGCCGATCCCCCTGGATATCAAGGTGATCATCATCGGCGACGACTACCTGTATTACCTGCTCTACAACCTGGAGCGGGACTTCAAGGAGATCTTCAAGACGAAGGCCCAGTTCGACACGGAGATGGCCAACTCCGACGACAACATCCGGGAGTACGTCTGCCTCATCAAGCGAATCATTGACGAGGAGAAGCTTCTCGACTTCAGCAAGAAGGCCGTCTGCACCATCGTCGAGTACGGCGTGCGCCTGTCGGGCAGGCAGAAAAAGCTCTCGACCCGCTTCAGCGAAATCGCCGATCTGATCCGAGAGGCCCACTACTGGGCGAAAAAAGACGGCAGCGACGTCGTCACGGACAAGCACGTGGATCAGGCCTACGAGGAAAAGATCAACCGCGTCAGCCAAATCGAGGAGAAGATCCAGGAGCTCATCGACGACGGCACGATCATGATCGACACGGACGACAGGGTCGTCGGGCAGGTCAACGGCCTTTCCGTCTACGACATGGGGGAGTACGCCTTCGGGAAGCCCTCGCGGATCACGGCCAAGACCTCCATGGGGCGCTCCGGCGTCATCAACATCGAGAGGGAGGCCAAGCTCTCCGGGCGAACCCACGACAAGGGCGTCCTCATCCTGGAGGGCTACTTCCGCGGCAAGTACGCCCAGAACAAACCGCTGACCATGAGCGCCAGCATTGCTTTCGAGCAGTCCTACGGCGGGGTGGATGGAGACAGCGCCTCGTCGACGGAGATCTACGCCATCCTCTCGAGCCTCTCGGAGCTGCCCCTGCGGCAGGACATCGCCGTGACGGGATCCGTCAATCAGAAGGGCGAGATCCAGCCCATCGGCGGCGTGAACCAGAAGATCGAAGGCTTCTACGATGTCTGCAGGGCCCGGGGTCTCACGGGAAAGCAGGGGGTCATGATTCCCCATCTCAATGTCCCCGAGCTCATCTTGAGAAAAGACGTCGTGAGGGCCGTCGCCGAGGGGAAATTCCACATCTTCCCGGTGAAGGCCGTCGACGAGGGGATCGAGCTTCTCACGGGGGTGACGGCGGGGGTAGCCGACGAGAAGGGGGATTACCCGGAAAGCACGGTCGGCAACCTCGTGGACAAAAAGTTGAAGTCCCTTGCGGAGGGGCTCAAAGCCTTCGCGGAGGAGGGAAAGCCGCAAAAACCTGCGGATGAAACGAACAACGAGAACCAAGGCAAGGGGGAGTGACGCCTATGATCTACCGGAAGCGAGCGGCTGTTGCGTTGATCGTGCTGATGTGCTGTTTTTCCCTGTACGGATGTCCCGTCCTGGTCGTCGGGGGGGCTGCCGTCGCGGGGGGCACGGGAACCTATTATTACGTGGAAGGGGAGATGAGGACGGACTACTACTTCTCCGTGAACGCCGTCTGGTCCGCCGTCGAAAAGACGATCGCCGACATGAAGGGCCGTGACGTGGAGCCGGACAAGCAGCCCGACGGGGGAAAGATCGTGGCCGTGATCAACGACGAAAAGGTTACGTTCAGGCTGACGTACAAGGACAAGGACCTGACGACGCTCGGCGTTCGCGTGGGACCCGTGGGGAACCAAGCGGCCTCCAAGGTGATCCAGGACCGGGTGGCCGACAATCTGCTGAAAAAGTAGGAAACGGGAACGGGAGATGCATGGCAAGAAGTGCCCGGATTACACATCGGGGCCCTTTGATCTTCCCGCCCCCGGAAAAAAACATGTATAAAACGATCCTGGTTGTCGATGACGAAGAGAGCATTTGCCAGTCCCTGCAGGGGATCCTGACAGACGAGGGCTATGAGGTCCGCACGGTCGGGAGCGGCGAGGAGGCCATCAAGGCCATCGAAGAAGAGCCGCCCGACCTCGTCCTGCTGGACATCTGGCTTCCGGGCATGGACGGGCTCGAAACCCTCAAGAGCATCAAGACCGATACGCCGCAGGTCCAGGTCATCATGATGTCGGGGCACGGCACCATCGAGACCGCCGTGAAGGCGACCAAGCTCGGGGCCTTTGATTTCATCGAGAAGCCCATCTCCCTGGAAAAGGTGGTGCTGCTCGTCAACCACGCTCTCGACCTGGCACGCCTCGAGGAAGAAAACAAGTTCCTCAAGCAGAAGGTCACCTCCGCCTTCGAGCTCATCGGCCAGAGCAAATCCATCATCGATCTGAAGGAAATGATCCGGATCGTCGCCCCGACGAACGCCTGGATCCTCATCATGGGAGAGAACGGCACAGGAAAGGAACTCGTGGCCCGTTCGATCCACTACCAGAGCAAGCGGGCGAAGAAGCCCTTCATCGAGGTGAACTGCGCGGCCATCCCCGAGGAGCTCATCGAAAGCGAGCTGTTCGGTCACGAGAAGGGATCCTTCACGGGCGCCACGGCCAAAAAGCGCGGCAAGTTCGAGCTCGCCCACGAAGGGACCCTCTTTCTCGACGAGGTGGCCGACATGAGCCTCAAGGCCCAGGCCAAGATCCTGAGGATCCTCCAGGAAAAGAAGTACGAGCGGGTGGGCGGCAACAAGTTCATCGACACGGACGTTCGGGTGCTGGCCGCAACCAACAAGGATCTCGAGAAGGAAATGGAGGCCGAGCACTTCCGGCAGGACCTCTACTACCGGCTCAACGTCATCCCGCTCATGATCGCACCGCTGAGGGAACGCAAGGAGGACATCCCGATCCTGGCCAATCAGTTCGTGAAAGACTTCTGCACCAAGGAAGGGGTCGATCCGAAGGCCATCTCCGGGGATGCCATCGGCATCCTGATGGAGCACAACTGGCCTGGCAATGTGCGGGAGCTCAAGAACATCATGGAGCGTCTCGTCATCATGACGCAGGGAGACACGATCACCGCCGACGACATCCCGGCCCTGTCGAAAGAGGAACAGCCCGAGGAGGCCATGGACACCATCTTTACCCACAATTCCTACAGGAAGGCAAAGATGGAATTCGAGAAGAAATACATCCTGAAAAAGCTCCAGGAAAACGAGGGCAACATCTCCAAGACGGCCGACTCCATAGGGCTCGAGCGCAGCAACCTCCACCGCAAGATCAAGACGCACAGCCTGGAGTCGAAGAAAGAGTGATCAGCAGCTGTGGCTAGTGGCTAGTGGCTAGTGGCTAGTGGCTAGTGGCTAGTGAAAAATAAGAAGCCCTTGCGTATTCCGCAAGGGCTTCTTTGCATTCTATGCTTCTGCTCTTTACCCTGAACTCGATTTGCAGACGACCACCTACTTCCTGTAAGGGATGAAATTGCTATTCGGCATCTGGTACAACCTTTCAATTGGCAATCGGTTATTTGGGCAATAAAAAGGGGGAGCTTTCTTGGGCTACCCCCTTTTCTGTCAAAGTAGACTCGTTTTGGCCTTTATCTTTTGAACTCGGGTTACCGTTTCAACACGACGATGTCGTCTCTTCTGTTCTTGGTCCAGCAGGCCTCGGTCTGCTCCGTGCAGATGGGCTTCTCTTCACCGTAGCTCACCGTGCTGATCCGGTCCTTGCTGATGCCCAGATCCATCAAGTACTTCGCCGCGGCGTCCGCCCGGCGCTGGCCCAGGGCCATGTTGTACTCGTTGGTGCCGCGCTCGTCGCAGTTACCCTCGACAACCACCTTCGCGCCCGGGTTCTTCTGGAGCCACTCGGCGTTGCGCTTCAGCGCCTCACGGCCCTCCGGCTTGATCACGTACTTGTCGAAATCAAAGTAGATCGCCTCAAGCTGATCCGGTGCCGCGCCAGGCGCAACCACCGGAGGAACCACTACGGGCGCTTCCGCTGCAGGCGGCGGAGGGGGAGGAGGTCCGAGGAACACCCTCTCCACGAAGGCCCCCATACCTGCCGGCTTCTCGATGTCCTTCGCGTTCACCAATGCCCCGCACTCTCCGGCTTTCACCACCTTCTCGAGCAGCGCCTTGCCTTCGCCCTGCGGGTCATCCAAGGTCATGCGGTCCGGGCCGATCAGCACCGCGTAGATGCAGATGTTGTCCTTCATCGCCGCCTTCATCGCCTGCGCCGAGGCCACGGCCTTCGGCATGTCGAGACCATCGGTGAAGATGATCACCGCCGACTTGCCTGCCAAAGGTTTCAGGTCAGCCGTTGCCGCATCCAGGGCCTTATCCAGGGGGCTGTCCACCCCGTACGTCTTGAGACTGAAGATGGCCTTGTTGAGATCCTGCTTCACCCACGGGGCCATCCCGTACATCAGGTAGGTGTCGATATCCCTTCTAAAGGCCATCCGCCCCGCGAACTCCCGCAGGCCCGCGGTGAGCTTGAGGTTCGGGATCGAGTCGTTGAAGAGCCGGGCGATGTGCTGGGCGTACTCCAGTTGTGTGGTTCGCATCCTTGTACCGGATTCGCTCACTCGCGTCCCCGGATAGGTCTGCGACACCAGGAGCTGCTCATCCCCCTGCGATTCAGGCCCTCCGTAGTGAATCCAGTCTTGGGGGTTATCCATTGATGCCGAGGCATCCAGAATGATTTCGAAGTTGTTTGTCTTTTGCACCAACTGGCCTGATCTGATCTTCGGGTTGAGATCGACGGGCGTGATCGGCTTATCCATCGTCGCACAGCCCGTCACCATGACAAACCACATCACAGCGACAATCAAACTCAATGTTTTATTCTGCATCTCTCCTCCTTCCCGTAAGGTTTGTGTTCACGCAATTGCAGGGAAGAGGGAACTTTTGGCCTCTCTCCCCGCAATTTCAACATTTTTAATCAAGCTCCCCATTGATATAGACTCCTCATCTTCACGAAGATACTTGAGGGAGACATTTCACCGTACCCTAAAGATTGTCTCTCCCTTCGCGACAACGAGATCCTGCCTCACGACCTCAGCGATCCTCAGTGCATTGAAGTATCTCCCGGCCTCCGCAACGACATTCTGTGCGGCATCTTCCCGGGACTTTGGACTTGTTCCTACAAGTTCTATGAATTTGTAAACTGACGTAACGGTTCCCCCTTTCTTTAAATCTTGAATCAGTTACATAAATTTAAGAAATGTCCCTGCAAACCCCGACGGCTTGATAGAATATTTAAATGCTCAAGATGTTAAAAACGAAAATAGATACTTTAGGAGACTATTGTTCCAAAATGACGGGATAAATTCAAAACTGATAAGGCAACGTGACCGGGTTCAGCGCGGCATTCGCGATGATAGATGGGAGAAATGCTTATGAATGAACGAGCCTCTATTAATTTTTACGCCTTTCGTAGAGGAAAAGCAAGGGGCTGGGCGGCACACCGGTTCCAATCGAGTCCGCTCCGCTTCAAATCAGCAGAAACCTCATGCTGATGTGGGATTCGATCCGGGCGGTGGCTTCTAGTCGGTTTCTTGACCCGATCTTCCCGAACCTCATGGATAAACTGACCGCCGTTCCGCGCAAAGAGCTGCGCACGTTTAAAGGAGGACAGAACTAGGGCGATCCTTGTGATGCGGGGGCGTACCATGGTTACAATGGGATAGAGCAATTTGTGAATTTTGGGTGATTAGAAGAGCAGGTCACGGGTGGGTTTCGATATGCTGTTTTCTATTCGTAATCTTCAATCTTCATCGCATGAGAGGGAGAAGAGTAGGTGTTAGCAATTTCAAAGCAGAATTTCTCAGGCGGGCCTTTCAGTCGGTTGTTCAAGAATGCCCAGATGCAAGGCACCCTGAAAGGATGGAAGATAGGAAGCGATGAAGAGCGGAAAATCGGGATGAAATAGGAATCTTTTCTCTCTTGTCCGCTCTTCCTCACTTCTGCTCTTCCGATCTTCGCAGCCTTGAAGCCTGAAAACGGATTCAAAGCATTCGGCAGGAAATGTCCCCGGTTAACAACCGCTAAGCTGCTTGCGGTACCAGTCGACGGTCAATTCCAGCCCCTTCCTGAATGACCAGGCCGGTTCGAAGCCCATCCGCTGCCTCGCCCGGCCGATGTCGGCCATGGAGTGGCGGATGTCGCCCTGCCGCGCCTCTTCAAAACGGGGCTCGATCGTGCTGGCCGTGATCGACCTCAGTTCCCCAAGAAGATCCAGCAGGCTGTAGCGGCTGCTGCAGGCCACGTTGAGCACTTCGCCCCCGATCCCGGGGACCCTTGCGGCAAGCAGGTTGGCATTCACCACGTCGCGGACAAAGGTGAAGTCCCTCGACTGCCCGCCGTCTCCGTAGACGATCGGCTGGCGCCCGCCCAGCAGCGCCTCGATAAATCGCGGAATGACGGCGGCGTATTCGGACAGGTGACTCTGCCTGGGCCCGAAAACGTTGAAATACCTCAGCGACACCGTCTCCAGTCCATACAGCGGGTAGAAGATGCGGCAGTACTCTTCGGCGGCGAGTTTGCTGATCCCGTATGGGGAAAGCGGCTCTGTTTTCATGGCCTCGTTTTTAGCCGTGCACTCTTCCCCTCCAGAGCCGGCCTTGTCCCCGTAGACCGAAGAGGAGCTGGCGAAGACAAACCGCTTCACCCTGGCATCCCGCGCCGCAACCAGCATGTTGAGCGTTCCGGTGATATTGACGTCGTGTGTCGTCGGGGGATCCTCGATGGATCTCGGGACGGAGCCCAGGGCCGCTTCGTGAAAAACAACCTCCACTCCCTTCAGGGCCGCCCGGCTGGTATCGAAATCCCGAATGTCTCCCTCGATGACTTCGACTTTTTCAGACCCGGGAAAGCGGAGATTTTCCCTTTTTCCCGCCGAGAAATTGTCCAGGACGCGAACCGTCCCGCCTTGTGCAACCAGGGCTTCGGCGAGATTCGAGCCGATGAACCCGGCGCCCCCGGTAACCAGATAGACCATGAATCAACCCTCCGCTCTTCCTGCTGTGATGGACTGCTCTTCGACCTGTTCGATGGGCAGCTCGAAAGCCACTACAGTCCCGACGGGGGCATTGTCGGCCACCGTCACGGAGCCCCTGTGCTCACTGATGATGGAGCTCACGATGGCAAGACCCAGCCCCGAGCCTGATTTTTTCGTCGAATAGTAGGGCTCGAACATCTTTGTCCTGTCGGCGCGGGACACCCCGGTCCCGTTGTCCCGGACCTCGACGCGGGCCCGCCGGTGGACCCGGTCGAAGATCGTCTTCACCTCGATCCTTCCTGCTCCGCGGCTCACGACGGCCACGGCATTGTCCAGGAGGTTGACCATGACCCGCTTGATCTGCTCGGCATCCATCTTCAGGGAGGGCAGCTCCGGTTCGGGCTGATAATCGAAGGCGATCTCCTTGTGGGCATCCTGGTAGAGCACGACGGCATCCCGGACGACCTCGTTGAGATCGTTGAGCGTGAGCTTGGCCACAGGCATCCGGGCGTAGCGGGAGAACTCGTTGACGAGGTTCTTGAGGACATCGACCTGGTTGATGATCGTCCCGGTGCACTCCATGAACACGGGTTTGTCTTCGCTGAGCCTGTCGCCGAACTTGCGCTGCAGCCTCTGCGCCGAAAGCTGGATGGGCGTAAGCGGGTTTTTGATCTCGTGGGCGATGCGGCGGGCCACCTCCCTCCAGGCTGCAATGCGCTCGGCCCGTTGGAGCTGGGTGATGTCCTCGAAGACGACGACCATTCCCATGTAGTTGTTCTCGTCGTCGAGCAGCACCGTGGTGGTCACCAGAAGCGTGAGGGCGCGGTCCTTGAGGGTGATCTGGATCTGCTTCTCCAGGAACCCCGACTCCTCGCCCGTGATCTCCGTGAGAATCTCGCTGACCAGGGCCATGTGTTCGGGCTGCAGAACCTCCTCGTAGGGGTGGTTCAGAACCTTCTCCGTCCTCACGTCGAGGAGCTTCTCGGCAGCCCGGTTGATCGTCGTAATGACCCCGTCGCGGTCGACGGCCACGACGCCGGCGGAGACATTCCGGAGAACCGTCTCCATGTACTTGCGCCGCTCCTCGAGGCTGATGTTGGCCTGCTCGAGACTGTCCTTGCTCACCTTCAGGTCGCCCGTCATCCGGTTGAAGGAATTCACCAGGACGCCGATCTCGTCGTCTGCCACCACGTTGATCTTGTAATCCAGCTTGCCCTGGGCGATGGCGTGGGTCGCCTCGGCAAGGTCCTGGACGGGCTCCGTGATTCCCTTGGCCAGGTAGAACCCGAACCAGGTGGCCGAAAAGATGATGAGCAGCGTCACCACGAAGAGGATGACGATATAGCTTGTTTTGATGGGGTTCTTGAGAAGCTTGAACTGCTTGTACTCTTCATTGATCCTGGAAATCGTCGTCATCTTGTCGACGAGTCCCTTGGGCACGTAGCAGTTGACCACGACGGCCCCGATGATGGCCGTCGAGCCGGGTGTCACGTAGATGGGTGCAATCCCCCGGATGAAATCGCCCAGGCCCACGGACTGCATCGTCGTAAAATGCTTGCCCAACCGAATGTCTTCGCGAAGCTTGGGTGAAAGGCCCAGCTCGGGGATATCGGGGTTGCCCGGATCCTTGAAGACGATTTTATCCGCCTCCTCGTTGAAGTAGATTTCGATGAGACCCAGCTTGAAAATCCGCTGCCGCTGCTCGACGAGCGAGCGAAGGTACTCGAGGCGACCCTTTTCATAAAGGCGGTTCTTCGTGATGTCGGCGCTAATCTGATCGGCGTAGTACTTCACGTTCTCCGCCGTCTGCTGGTAATAGTTCTGGGCCACCTCGAGGGACAGGTTCAGGGCCCCGCCGACGCGGATGTTGAACCAGTTGTCGATGCTGTACGACAGAAAATTTGTGGCCACCAGGAACAGGATGAAGGTCGGGACCAGGCTGAGCGTCACGAAGGCAGCGACCAGCTTGGTCCGGAGCTTCGATCCCAGGACCCCGCGGCGCCTCTCGTAAACGAGCTTGACGACGTTGCGGACGATGAGAAAGATGAGCAGCAGGACCAGAATGATGTTGATGTTGATGAGCCCGAAGATGGCCACGTCCCGGAAATCGGGGACGAGGGTCTCCTTGCTGAAAAGGCTGGTCTCGATGAACGTCAGGAGGACAATGCCGATGATGGTGGCAACGATGATGATCCGTTCGCGCCGCCGCCGCCTCATCTCGGCCGTGTGAATCGCCTGCTGTTTGTCGGTCTTCTGATCCATAAATGAGATTCGGGACCGCCACGGCCCATCCCGGCACCGGGAGCCCCTTCAGGCAAATACCTTGATTTGGCTGAATTGTAAAGCCCTAGAATGAGTGAAGAAGTGTCATGTGTCGAGTGTATGAAACAATCCGCCCGGCGAGGTGATTGCTCAGGGCGTAGCTATCCCGAAGATTGCATAGACGGCAGATGACTCTGTCACGGGTCAGGTTGTCGCCGCGGCGGCCGCCTTAAGATCGGGTACACTCTCCTCATGGGCATGAGCCCGGGCGGGGGTATGGGGATGGGAAACGATTTCCCAGCAGTCGTCGCATGCAAGCAGCGCCTTCAGGAGCTGGGTGTTCAGCTTGTGCCCCGACTTGTAGGCGGTGAAGTGGCCGATGATCGGCATGCCAAGGAGGTAGAGGTCCCCGATGGCATCCAGGATCTTGTGCTTCACAAACTCATCAGGCGAGCGCAGCCCCTCCTTGTTGATGACCTTCTCGTCGTCGAGTACCACAGCGTTCTGCAGCGATCCCCCGAGGGCAAGCCCCTTGGCCTGAAGGTATTCCACATCTCTCAGGAAGCCGAAGGTCCGGGCCGAACTGATCTCCCTGTCATAGGAATCGGCAGAGAAGACCATGTGGTAGGTCTGGGTCCCCACGGCGGGGTGGGGAAAGTCGATTTTATAGGTGATCCGGAAATCCGATGCAGGTTCCAGGGAAGCCATGCTCTCCCCCTCGGAAACCGAAACGGCCTTCTTGACCCGCAGGTATCTACGCGGCTTCTTCAGAGCCTTGAGGCCTACGCTCTTCAGAGTGTGCACGAAAGGTTGGGAGCTTCCGTCCATGATGGGGACCTCGAAGGTGTCTACCTCGACAATTGCGTTGTCGATGCCAAGGCCCCTGAAGGCGGAGAGGAGGTGCTCCACGGTGTGCACGCGCGTGCCGTTCACACCCAGGGTGGTGGCAAGCGTCGTGTCGGTGACATTCTGTATATCGGCTGCAATCCGGTTGTTATCAGACACATCCCTGCGGACGAACACGATCCCCGTATCCGCCTCGGCCGGTTTTATGGTCATGCCGACTTTCCGGCCTGAATGAAGCCCGACGCTCCGGAAATTGATCTCTTCTTTAACAGTTTTCTGCCAGTACATTAAATGTCCTAAAAAACGAAGGTGGTTTTACTATGAGCAATCGGCATGCCAGAGGAAGACAGGTGAAGGAGATGCCTGAAAAATATTTATCTATATGAAATAATTGGTAATATTCTGTTGATGAGCTGTGGATGGATTATGCAACGTGGGCAACGGGAAAGCCTGACTGTTGCAACAAAGCCACACTTCATTTAAAAAGGCATGGAGTACTGCAACGCCCCCTGAAGATAGAAGTTAGGTAGCTTTGAAGTTAAGAACCTCGGAGAGGCGGAGATGCGCGACGGGGCTTCAACTGCACAAAACGTCAAAACCTCTCAACTTCCCAGATTCCCCATGCAAAAGGATGCGCTCCCGGTTACCGGTCACTTACCTTTAAAAAATCTCTCTTTTTCGCTGTATATACACCCGCAGTACTTCTGCCTGTACATCCCCATCTCTTTGGACATCCGAACTCCTTCCTCCCAGCCGACCCTGAAATCCTTATAATAAAACGGGACCTTCATTTCCCGGGCGATGGCCTCGCCCGTCTGGCGGATCAGGTCGTGTTTCTGGTATCGGCTGTAGAGCAGGGTCGTCGTGAAAGCATCGAAGAGCCCTCTTCTGGCCTCAGCTGCTGTACGCCGCAGCCTGACCTCGTAGCAGTAACTGCAACGATCGTTGCCCATGAAGGAAGTTTTGCGAAGGAAGTCTTCCATCGGGTAGTCTTCGGCTTCTTCGACTGCGAGACCTTCGCGAATCGCAAAGTCCCGCAGCGTGTCAAGCCGTTTCCTGTACTCGAGATAGGGGTGGATGTTGGGGTTGAAGAACACCCCCTTGACCTGACCCGCTTCCTTTCGAAGGATTTCGAGAGGATAGATCGTGCACGGTGCACAGCAGATGTGAAGAAGGAGTTTCATCCTTGGCAATCTCAACCCGGAGGAAGGAAAGGTATCGGCCGCCGGGTGTCTTGGAATACTGGAATATTGGAATAATGGATTTCTTGAGGACCCATCATTCCATTACTCCATTACTCCATCATTCCTAGAATAACTCTTTTTGGTTCCCTACCCACGCCCTGCCAAAGTGCTCGTAGGCCTCTTTCGTGGCCACTCTGCCTCGGGCCGTCCTGACGATGTAACCCTCCTGGACCAAGAAGGGCTCGTAAACATCCTCGATGGTGCTCCGCTCTTCGCCAAGGGACGAGGAGAGGCTGTCGATACCCACGGGGCCGCCGTTGAACTTGTCTATGAGAAGCAGCAGGAGCTTGCGGTCCATGGTGTCGAAACCCCGGTGGTCGACCTCCAGGAATTCGAGCGCCCTGGCCGCCACGTCTTTCGTGACGACACCGTCCGCCCGGACCTGGGCATAGTCCCGAACGCGTCGAAGCAGCCGGTTTGCGATCCGGGGCGTCCCGCGCGAGCGCTTGGCGATCTCCCCAGCCCCGTCGTCGTCCACGCGGATGTCTAGGATTTTCGAAGACCGGCGCACAATGGTGGCCAGTTCCTCCGGGTTGTAGAATTCGAGGCGAAAGCTCATGCCGAAGCGGTCGCGAAGCGGCGATGTCAGAAGCCCGGCCCGGGTCGTGGCCCCCACGAGAGTGAAGCGGGGGATGTTGAGCTTCATGGAACGGGCCGATGGGCCCTGCCCGACGAGGATGTCGATGTGGTAATCTTCCATGGCCGGGTAGAGGATTTCCTCCACCACATTAGGAAGCCGATGGATCTCGTCGATGAACAGGACGTCGTGCTCCTGGAGGTTCGTGAGGATCGCGGCGAGGTCTCCCTGGCGCTCGATGACGGGACCCGAAGTCACCTTGATGTTGACCCCCATCTCCCGGGAAAGGATGTAGGCCAGCGTCGTCTTGCCGAGACCGGGGGGACCGGAAAGCAGGACGTGGTCGAGGGCTTCGCCGCGCTTTCGGGCCGCCTCGATGAAGACGGCCAGGCTGTCCTTGACGCGCTCCTGACCGACATACTCGGTAAGCGTCCTCGGCCGCAGCGAGCCTTCTTCCCGTTCATGCTCCAGATTGTCGGGATCCATCAAGGGGTTTCTCTTTTCTTCCGTGCTTCCCATGTTTGCAACTCTCGCTGATTTCAACCTGGCGGCCCCGTCGTCTTCAGGACAGTTCTTTCAGAGCACGTTTCAGGATGACTTCCAGGGCAAGGCCATCGTCTGCGGAATCCACAACACGGTCGACAACCGTCTTCGCCAGGCTTTTCTTGTATCCGAGATTTACGAGGGCCGAGAGGGCATCCTCCCGGACGGCATCGAGGGTGCTTTCCGCCTTCGCTTCTTCCCTGGATTCCTCCGGCGCCAGCTTGATCACCCGGTCGCGCAACTCCAGGATGATCCGGTCGGCCATCTTCTTTCCCACGCCGGGGATCTTTGTCAGGGTCTGACGGTCTTCCGTGAAGACGGCGCGGATGAAATCGGACGACGCAATCCCCGAAAGGAGATTGATGGCCAGCTTCGGCCCGATGCCGTTGACGGACAGCAGGAGCTCGAAGAGCTGCTTTTCTTCGTACGTCCGGAACCCGTAGAGGTGGATGGCATCCTCCCTCACGGCCGTAAAGATGTTGAGGGTAACCTGGGAGCCCTCGTCTGCGAGCTCGTAGAAGGTGGACAGCGGGATGAAGACCCGGTACCCGATCCCGTTGACTTCGACGGTGATGTGGCCGGGGCATTTCGATTTCAATATCCCTTGGAGACTGGCGATCATGGAAACCTTCGGTCTGAGCTCAGGGTTCAGGTTGCAGGGCAACAAGGACTTCTCTTTTCCTTATCGCCTTTTTCCGGCTGCCTTTTGCCCGAATGCTGCGGTCACAGGACGGTTTCTTTCTTCGTGTGGGTGTGGCAGATCGCAACGGCAAGGGCATCGGAGGCATCCTCGGGGAGGATTTCGCCCAGCTGGAGGATTGCCTGCACCATCACCTGTACCTGATGCTTCTCGGCCCGACCGTACCCGACGACGGACTTTTTGACCTCGAGCGGCGTGTATTCATGGACCGGCAGGCCGTTTCGGGAGGCGGCAAGGAGCGCTACACCCCGAACGTGTCCCTGCTTGATAAGGCTTTTCACGTTCTTGCCGTAGAAAATGTCCTCGATAGCCACGGCATCCGGTTTTGTCCTGTCGATGACCTCGGTCAACTCGTCGTAGATTCGGGAGAGACAACGGGTGAAGGGCTCGCTGTTCTTGATCCGGATCTCGCCGTGATCCACCCGGACGATCCGGCCGCCCGCCTGCTCGACGATACCGTACCCCGTCACGCGGCTCCCCGGATCGATGCCCAATGTTCTCAATATTTTCTCTTTCTCTTCCTGAAGCCTGAGGCCCGATGCCTGAAGCCTTAACTCAGTTTTTCCATGATCGCGTCCGGTATATCAAAGTTCGCATACACGTTCTGGACGTCGTCGTTGTCCTCCATCCTCTCCATGAGTTTGAGCATGGAGGACGCCTTCGCCTCATTGAGCTCGACCGTGTTCGATGGGACCATGCTGACCTTGGCCTCGATGCACTTGATCCCCGCCGCATCAACGGCCTTCTTGACCGCTTCGAAAGATGCGGGATCGGTAATGATCTCGAACTCGTTCTCTTCCTCCCTCACATCTTCGGCGCCGGCATCGAGGGCCAGTTCCATGAGTGTGTCCTCGTTTACGCCTTTTTTCTCGATGAGGATACTGCCCTTCTTAGCAAAGATCCAGGAGACGGCGCCGTTTTCCGCCAAGTTCCCGCCGTACTTGGAGAAGATGTGCCGGATGTCGGCCACGGTCCGGTTGCGGTTGTCTGTCATGACCTCCACGAGAACCGCCACCCCGCCCGGCCCGTATCCCTCGTAGATGATCTCCTCGTACTGGACACCACCGTCGAGATCGCCTGTCCCCTTCTTGATGGCCCGGTCGATGTTGTCCTTGGGCATGTTCTCGGCCTTGGCGGCCAGAATGGCCTGCCTCAGGCGGGAGTTGCCTTCCGGGTCCCCCCCGCCGAGCCTCGCCGCGAGGCTGATCTCCTTGGCAATCCTCGTGAAGATCTTGCCCTTCTTGGCGTCGGCGGCGCCTTTTTTCCTCTTGATGGTGCTCCACTTTGAATGTCCGGACATGGCGGAATCTCCCGAAATGGTCTGAATCAGAAGCTAAATATCACAGGCATAAATCGTGTCAACACAAAAAACCCCTTCCCGTTTCCAGGAAGGGGTTTTTCATTTTTTTAAGTCCGGCAGCGCCCTACTCTCCCACACAGTCGCCCATGCAGTACCATCGGCACTGGAGAGCTTAACTTCCGTGTTCGGGATGGGAACGGGTGTGACCTCTCCGCTAAAGCCACCGAAACTTGTATTCGGTTGTACTGGAATCACATACTGTGAATGTCTGTAAAACGCTGAGAAATTATATTAATTATGATCAAGCCTCACGACCGATTAGTACCAGTAAGCTCAACACGTTGCCGTGCGTACACACCTGGCCTATCAACCTCGTAGTCTACGAGGGGTCTTCAGTCCCGGTGTCTCCACCGGGAGGGATATCTTATCTCGAGGTGGGCTTCCCGCTTAGATGCTTTCAGCGGTTATCCCTTCCAAACTTGGCTATCCAGCTATGCCGCTGGCGCGACAACTGGGACACCATTGGTTTGTCCATCCCGGTCCTCTCGTACTAGGGACAGCTCCTCTCAAATATCCTGCGCCCACAACAGATAGGGACCGAACTGTCTCACGACGTTCTGAACCCAGCTCACGTACCGCTTTAATGGGCGAACAGACCAACCCTTGGGACCTTATACAGCCCCAGGATGCGATGAGCCGACATCGAGGTGCCAAACCTCCCCGTCGATGTGAACTCTTGGGGGAGATCAGCCTGTTATCCCCGGCGTACCTTTTATCCG
>Ga0105098_10000197_pt1 | contig 19360 bp, 27 predicted proteins | sample PPLLak21cMay2015_FD_79137 | JGI IMG/M metagenome (GOLD analysis project Ga0105098, IMG submission 79137) | Freshwater sediment microbial communities from Prairie Pothole Lake near Jamestown, North Dakota, USA - PPLs Lake P7 Core (1) Depth... | ecosystem: Environmental > Aquatic > Freshwater >... | reverse complement strand
TGATGACCCATATATACTCACAAGTACAAATCATCTTTGGATCCACGATTTAACTTTAGACATTGACAAAACATCAATTATACCATTACTAACAATTGATGACATCAATAATTACAAAGGAAATGAACCATATGCTGTTTGCTCGGATTATGTTAGTATTATTTAATTAAAAATATGAAAAAATTCCTGTTAGCAATAAACGGAGAAACTTATAGATGTGGCCCTCAAGGAAGTAGAGATAGGGGTTCTCAGGAATCGTATGACTTACAAAATTTAGCAAGTTATTCACACATTGAATTTATTGAACAGATGAAAAAGAAATTTCAAATAAATTCTGATGTATTACTTTATGTTTATAAATTAAATGAAGAATGGGATAAAAATTTTCAAAAAAAATATGAAGAATATTTAAAAGATTCTATCATTTTAAGTGATCTTTTGGGTGAGGGTAAATTACATGAAAACTTACTTTCCCATATAAGAAATAAAATACAATTTGATGAATATGAGTTCATATTATTCATTAGACCTGATCTATATTTAAAAAAATATTTTTTTGAAATATTTGAAATTACATATGATAAAATAAAATTTGCCCACATAAATGAAATAACCGATCATTTAGGAAAGTCATGGCACGAATCTTTGGGTCATCCATCCGTAAACCATCAAATTTTTTATGTACCCAACCCTTTTTATAAAAAATTATTTGATAATTGTATATGGAATAACCATAATTCTTATTATAGCACAATTAATTCAGGATTAAATAATAAACAAATAGGATTTTTTTTGGATACCTATCATTCGTCTTCAACAAGTAATACTTGGAACCCAATATTTCATCAAGTGGGTAGAGAAGAAACAAAGTTTTGGGTTGACCATGATTTTATAGTTGACTCAGATACACACAAACCAAAAAAAGTTGTTTATGACGGAAGATACGATCATTTAAAAAATAACGATTTCAATGAAAACTACAAATAATATAACATTGATAATACCGATGTCAGGAGTTGGTAAAAGATTTTTGGATGCTGGTTACGACCAACCTAAACCTCTTATAGAAGTAGACGGTAAACCTATGATAGAACACGTTTTGGAATTATTTCCTAATATAAAAGACGTTATTTTTATCTGTAATCAAAACCATCTTAAAACGACAAATATCTCCAAAGTTTTACTAGGTATTTGTCCTTTTGCAAAAATTCTTGAAGTACCCGATAATTTAAAAAAAGGTCCGGTTTTTGCAACATCAAAAATTTTTAATTATATTGATGATAATAAAGAAATTATTTTTAGTTACTGTGATTATGGTACTGTTTGGGATTATGAGGAGTTTTTAAACCAAAAAGAAAAATATGATGGTCTTATACCTTGTTATACAGGATTTCACCCGCATATGTTAGGATCAGACAATTACGCCTACTGTAAAATGGATGGTGAATATGTTTCACAGGTAAAAGAAAAAGAACCATTTACTAGTGACAAAATGAATGAATTTGCATCCAATGGTACATACTACTTCAAATCAGGTAAAATCGTAAAAAAATATTTTCAAAAGTTGATTGATAAGAATATTAATATAAATGGTGAATTCTATATAAGTTTAGTTTACAACTTAATGATTAAAGATGGATTAAAGGTTGGCGTTTTTGAAATTGAAAAAATGTTACAGTGGGGTACCCCATATGACTTGGAGGTTTACAAAAAATGGTCAGATTTTTTCAGAAAAAAAGAAATGAAAAAAATAATCGCACCTAAAAATACTACACTTATTTTACCGATGGCGGGTAATGGTAATAGGTTTAAAGATAACGGATATGAAATACCGAAACCATTATTAGATGTTGACGGATTACCAATGGTAATAAGAGCGGTTAAAGATCTTCCATCGTGTGAAAAAAAAATATTTATTTCAAAAAAAAATGATTTTATAGAGTTCAATATTGAAAAAACCTTATCTGAAAATTATGAGTGTGAAATTATTCTTGTTGACCAAGTGACAAAAGGTCAAGCTTGCACCTGTGAGTTAGCGATTAATAAAATAGAGAGAGAGGATCCAATTCTTATATCAGCTTGTGATAATGGAATATATTATGACGTTGGAAAATTAGAAAAATTGTTTGATGACAAATCTATTGATATAATTGTTTGGTCATTCAGGAATCACCAAACAAGTAAATTAAATCCTGACTCATACGCTTGGTTAGATGTTGATTCTGATAATAATATTAAAAATGTTTCTTGTAAAAAATTCATATACGATGATCCATTAAAAACCCATGCAATAATCGGAACGATGTTTTTTAGAAAATCTAAGTATTTTTTTGAGGGACTACAAAAAAATTATGACGAAAATATTACAACTAATGGTGAATTTTATGTGGACGACGTACTAAATCAAAATATAAAACAGGGGTTAAAAGTTAAAGTGTTTGAAGTTCAAGACTACATTTGTTGGGGTACACCGAATGATTATAAAACTTATAATTATTGGAAAAATCACTTCAAAAAAAGGTGGTCAAATTGACCACCTTTTTTAATCCATCATATCTATGTGTTTCCTAATCAGTTGTTGAAAAAAATCTGAATTGCTTTTCCATTCTTTCCAAACATCAAAATCTTGTAATTCCTCTAACATAGTTTCGGGAATCAAAACAAAACCTTCAGGTACAAGATGATCAAACTTCTTGTACTTATAGTTTTTGATTGATTCTTCAATATTAACCTTCATCTTTTTCAAAATAAAAAACTTTCAGTCCCAAAAGTGCAACAACCGAGGAAATAAAAATTATCAGGAATGTTGTCATGTGAGTTTATTTTCTACAAATATAATCTAAATTTATTCAGAATCCAAATATTAATCAAAGAATTAATATATTTATAACAAAAAGATTTGTCATGCCAAAAGTTATTAAACTTAACGAAAGTGATTTAAGAAAAATTGTTGACAGGGTTATCACCGAGTCTAACAAGCACGATGTTAAATGGACCAAAAACTTCAAAAAATATTTTAAACCCAACCAATACGAGCTTGAGGATAGGGATCAAAGAGAACTTCTTGAACTTATTGATGATATCAGAAGAGAATTAGATCGTTATGAGGATGGTGTTGTAACCATTAAACTCAAGGGTGGTGAATCCAAAACTCCAAACGTTGTTAGTGTAAGAGGAGAAGACCAAATACACCCACCTGGTGCAATGGCAAAGAGAAGATGTCATTGGACAAAGAAGTTCCTTCAGAATCACGGAGGAGACCTTTTAAGAGGTGTTAATTATGTAACGGACAAACCTTTTATTAACGGACCCGATCACGATCCGTCAAGAAAGATTAATTCACCTGAGTATTTGGACAATCAGTTTGTAGATCTTCTTGTTACCGTCAATGGTAATGTGAGAAGATAATTTGGAAAGAACTATTTTTTGAGTTATCTTTGTCTGAAAATAGACAAGATGAAACTTATTTTTTCCTTTTTTTTAACTTTTATTTCACTCAATGTCTTTTCGCAAACCCGATGTGGTTTTGAGGATATTAAGTTTATGGGTTTCAATGAAAAAACAATTTCGGAACCTGAAACCAATCGTGATTTAATCTATACTATACCCGTTATTTTTCATGTTGTTCATTTGGGGGAAGACGTTGGTGTTGGAACCAATATTTCTGATGAACAAATTTTGGATGGACTTAGAATCCTAAACGAGGATTTCCGCAAAGTTCCTGGATCGTGGGGTGATGGAAATGGTGTTGATGTTCAGATTGAATTTTGCTTGGCTCAGAGAGACCCCAACGGTAATCCAACCTCAGGTATTAATCGTATTGATGGTAATCAGTGGTCAACATATCCAAGTCAAGGTATTCAGGTAAATCCGTTTAATGTTGGTGAACCTGAAATGAATATCAAAAGTATGACATCTTGGGATAGGTCATCGTATATGAATGTATGGGTTGTATCTGAAATCCACAACAGTACTGTTAATATTCAAGGATATGCTACGTTACCTACCAACTCAGTCTTGGATGGTATTGTAATACTTCATAATGTTATTGGTTCATTTGGTAATGTTCAAGAAATTCATGATATGAGTAGAACTCTGACTCACGAAGCTGGTCATTACCTTGGTCTTTATCATACATTCGGAACATATCAAAGTTGTGATGACGCATTATCGGAAACCGATTGTGTGAATAACGGTGATTATGTTTGTGACACTCCTCCTACCACACCAAACCTTCAATGTGATGCTTGGTGTCCTGGCGCACAAGTTGAAAACTATATGGATTATTCCCAACAATTTTGTAAGAATATGTTCTCTCAAGGTCAAAAAGACCGCATGCGAGGATCCAATGGTATTCTTCATCCTCATCGTGTAACTTTACTACAGAGTGAAGCGTGTGTACCTATTGAAGGTGTAAATCTCCGGTTGATCTATCCTCATGTGGTTAATGAATGTGGACAACAACCATTCAAACCTGTCGTTGAAGTTGTAAACTCGGGATCTGTTCCCGTTTATGAATTTCAAATCAGATGTTCAATTGAAAACTCACCATACGAAGTTGTCAAAGATTGTGTTTTGACCAATCCCCTTTTACCTACTCAAAGTATTTTTATGGACTTTGATTATTCTTCTGTTGGATATGGAAATCAGGTTTTAACATTTGAGATCTTAACTCAAGATATCTATATGGTTGACAATATCATCCAATATCAATTTGAACACGAACCCTCCCAAGAGTTGACGTTAATTGTCAATACTGATTTCTTTGGTAATGAAACTGAGTGGGAACTTATTAATGTGGACACTGAAGAAGTTGTGTGGTTTAGATATGGTTATGAAACAGGACTTGAGGAACCATCAATTGATATTACTTGTATGTCCAACGGATGTTACAATTTTATTATAACGGATAATTTTGGTGATGGAATGGCGTTTGGTGGTGATTTTACTTTGTTGAATGGTTTTGGTGAGACCTTGGCTTATAGTGAAAATAATTGGGGATCCGAACTTGTTTTTCCTTTCTGTATTGATGTAACAAACTCTGAGAACTGTGAAGACTTAAATCTAAATGGAATTTGTGATTTTGATGAAGATGAAGTTACACCTGTTATTGATCAGGACACCTCAGACTTTAAAAAGATTTCAGAGATTTTAATTTACGATATTTCAGGAAGGTTAATTAATCTTTCTTTTGAAGATGCAAAAGGTGTGTATATCATCCTAACCAAGTTTGAGGATGGAACTTTTGAAAGTAGAAAACTTCTGAGGATGAATTAAAGAGGGGGATTTTCCTCCTCTTTTTTTCTTTCTACTATCTTTGTAAATCTTTCTGATGCGGTAAATCCGATACCTGCAGCAACCACATACATCATATCATCCCAAACATATTCGGGAAGATCAATATCTATAAAAACATCAACCAAAAAAGCAACAGACAGGAGTAAAAATGCTCCTACTGTTACAAATCTTTTTGATGAAAACTGACCATCTTGGTCTCTCATCATTTCTTTGAAGTATTCAATCATTCCCTTTTTTATTTATAAATATTTTTGATTTTGATTTAATCTTAATATGGAAAAAATATATAATCATAGTTTTTCAGATATTTATATAAAAAAAGGAACAAAATGAAACATTTAATTTTAACAATTCTTTTGGTGTCTGCGACAAATTTTTTGAAGTCCCAAGCACCCTGTGACTTACACCTACAAAACGTAGAGTTCAATTCACAAACAACTAATCCACAACCAATTCTAACAATTAAAAACGTTGGAACTGAACCCATCACAACGGCTCAAATTCAATGGGGTCTCTTGGAGGATACCCAAAGTATCTGGCCATTCAGTTCTTCGGCGTGGGGAGGTGTGTTACAACCGGATGAGGTTACAACACTTACAATGCCTGAGATTTCAGTACCCCAAGGTTCTTGGACTTATGTGTTTAGAATTATTGCGTTAAATAACTTTAACCCAAACTTTGGGCCGTGTGTGGGTATAGATGATCATCCTCTTGATAATGTGTTGTTTGTTGAAATTCATATGGATGAAGATGGTTGTATTGATAATAATGGTGATGGATTCTGTGATGAAATAGTTTCATCTGTTGAAACAATATCACCGGTTATCCAAGTGAGTTCTGTTGAGTACTTTGACTTGTTGGGTATAAAGGTAAACTTTGAAACCTTACAAAATAACAGAATTTATATTAAGAAAATAACTTTTGAAGATGGATCAGTTAAAACTAAAAAAATTATTAAATCATGAAAAACATTATATTGATAGTGTTATCAGTGATTTTTCTATCTTCTTGTATTACCTTGGAAGATATTCAATCAAAACCACAGAATTGGACGATTGAACCCGTATTCGTATTAGAATGGGATGGTCAAACTCCTGCTAACAGATGGTATTCAATTATTGAGTTGGGTAAAGTAGACACAACTATTAATGGAGTTCCTTACATAATTAGAGAAATTTATATTCAGGAAGGTGATAGTTCAAAAAAGGTTTTGATGATTGAAACTCAATTAGATGAAACCTATAAAGTCACTAAAGAATTATTTTAATTGAGAATACTATTATCCATATTATTTTTGATTTTGGGTGTAAATCTATACTCTCAATGTAACGTTTTTATCCAACCAGGAACACTTCAAGTTATTGATGTGGATCCAGGAATTAAGTTTTCTTTTACGATAAAAAACAACACCACAACACCCTACCAAAGTGGTACCTTCCATATGTCTTTTGGTTGGATGGATAATCCTGTTAATCCTGATCCGGCTTGGTCGTTTAATCTTACACAGACCATACCACCCGGTGGCACCTTGAATGTTACAACCCCTGTCTTTGATGTACCATTACCTTCAAATGCAACACAATGGCCATTTTGGGATGAAACTACAGGTCCGAACGGATGGCCCAACTCCAACTACGGACCCTTGATGTTGTATTTAAACAGTTGTTATATCAACTCTGTAACCGTTAATTCATTCTTACCTCAAAGTGATGATTGTCCCAACATAAACAACGATCAATTCTGTGATTGTAATATTGAAGTTTATGACTTTAGAACTCAACCTGAGATGGAAATGGATTTGGTAATTCATAGTGATTACAATTGTTATGGTTCAGGATTTCCTCCCGGTCCAAATAGTTTTAATTTAAATAACCCAGGTATTTCAACTTTAACTTTGGGTGTGAAAAGTTTGATTGAAAACTCGTGTGGGTCAGATACAAATAATGGATACAATTTTTTACTATTTAATAATCAATCCATACCCAACTATGAGTTAGGTGATACAATTACCATACAAATTGATCAAGCTTTAAATTATAATCTTCTGACTTGTTTAATTGATCTTTATAATTCAGGTTATATGAATGATTGTTATGAAGCTGTGTTATGGCAAATAAACAATAGTAATAATACCTTATCTAACGACACAAACAATCCAGAAGTGACACCTTCTGATAATATAATCACCAATAACTCCAATTGTCAGACTGTTGTAAATGTCACTGACTTATCTATAGATAATTTATCTTACAATGTAATCGGTTGTGACGTTGGAAATCCATATGCTCAGATGAGTATTGTTGTGACAAACCAAGGAACTACAAACATTACCAATTTTTGTATTACTATAGATTTTTTACCTGATGGATTACCGAGTAATCAATATTGTTTTGAAAATTTAAATATTTTACCCAATCAATCTTATACTGTTGAAGTCAACGGACCGATACTATCCAACGGAGTTACTTCAGTTGTTATTTCAACACCTAATGACCAAGTAATATCCAACAACTTTTTAGTTTCAATAATTGATTTACCTTGTTATGGTTGTACAATAACTTCGGCGATAAACTATGATCCATTCGCAACTGTTGACGACGGATCTTGTATCATGCCGATTTTAGGGTGTATAGATCCCCTCGCTAATAATTTCAATCCAAATGCTAACTTTGACGACGGATCTTGTTTATATGACATTTTAGGATGTACTGATTCATCAGCAAATAACTTCAATCCGAATGCAACGGTTGACAACGGTTCTTGTCAATATGATATCTTAGGATGTACTGATCCTGATGCAAATAATTACAATCCAAACGCAAACATAGAAGATGGATCTTGTACTTATGACCCCATATTGATTTTTGGGTGTACTGATCCTGAGGGTAATAACTATGATCCAAACGCTAATACTGACGATGGATCTTGTACATATGATATTTTTGGTTGTACCGATCCTGAGGCGAATAACTATAATCCAAATGCAAACATAGAAGATGAATCCTGTACCTACGATCCCGAAATCATATTTGGTTGTACCGATCTTACGGCTCTTAATTACGATCCGTTTGCCAATTCAGATGATGGGACTTGTATTTATGAACTTGATATTTGTGATGAACCTGATTTACACACATTTGTACCCAACGTTATAACACCAAACAATGATGGATTAAATGATGTTTGGAGAGTGGTTACTCAGTCAGATTGTTGGAGAACTTGGAAGACTCAGATCTACAACAGATGGGGTAGTTTGATTTGGGAATCTGAAGATCCCGATGCTGTGTGGAATGCAAGTAACAGTGGAAGTACTTACTTTGTTTCCGATGGAATTTATGTGTATACTATTACAGGGGTTGCTTGGAATAACAAACCAATTCAAAAGTCGGGTAATATAACAATAATGAGGTAATTATTTTTTACCGAATTTAAACCCTATTGGTTCTCTATCTAAATTTTGAGCGAAAGAAACCATCCTTTCAAATCTCTCAATCTCATCGTCTATTATTGTTCTCATCATATATAGAGTTTCTAAATCCGAATGATTTTGAACACAATTTATAAATTCATCTGCTGAGAAATTACATTCTCCGTAGGGTTTTTCCTCTACCTCCGATGACTCATTAATACTAATGTTTTTAACTAAAACAACATCCTCCAATTCAACACTGGTAATGTCAGAGTCAAACGTGTCCGTATCAACATGGTCACCTTCCCAATACTCAAAATTACCAGAGTGAAAATAGTTTTCAACTTGTTCTTTATCGTAACCCTCTAACGTATCAGTATAAAAACTCCCTTGATATACACTTTCTTTAATGACATAGTCTAATCTATATAGTTTTTTTTCAGGGATTATTAAATTGTCCTCATTAAGGGTACCATCTACTATATTTTTTTCGTTAAATTTTAATAAAGCAACAATAAACCATTCATCCCAAAACGGAACCGATTTAAAAACATTAGGTAACTCTTCTACTTCATATTTAACCCAATCGCTCCAAGTATCTTTGGTGATATGACCTTCACTATATAATAAATTTAAATATTTAACAAGAACTTTCTTATTCATAACATATGTTTGAATATAAATATCACAAATATGTTTTGAGTGATGCTGAAAGTTGTGTTACTTCTTGAATAAATTCTTGATTAAACTTTCCGTCTGTAATAATTTCTGAAGGTATAGAACTAAATACCCAATCCATACATAAGATTCCAATTAAATGGTTCTTATCGTCAAACATCGGTGTTGCCACGTGGGACTTGGTTCCATTTCCTGTACATAAAGAACGAATTCCAATATCTTCAATTTCTTCCATATCCAAAAAGTATGATTCATTCATCATTACTTTTTTCATATACCAAGCGAATAAACTAACGAGAACACCTTGATACTTCTCTGATTTTCTCTCTAACCCATCTGAACATCTTTCATACGTGATTGATGCCTTTTGCATGGATGATTCGGTATAGAAATTTCCTCCGTTATGGAATTGCCAAATATAAATTCTATCTGAGTGAAATTGTCTTCTTATATCTCTTAAAGCCAAATGAACGATCTCATCCCTTTCAATCTGTTCCATCAAATCCTCTTTGGATTTGTCCTTTCTTTTCTTATCCTCTTTTCTTCTGAAAAAATCTTTACCAATCAACGCGACAACAATTGATGTGATTGAGGTCATAAAAATCATAAAATAGTTGTAAAATTCCATCCCCGATAAATTTTATTTATAAATATATCGGGATTTTATTAATTCTTAAAATTAAGTAAATTTGTATTAAAAGAATATCTATATGAACCCCGTTTGTCTAAAATTATAACCAATTCGTCTATTTTTTGTGACCAATATTCCACAACATATCAATACCATACGCATTACAGAAACCTTTTTCAGGTAGGTTATCTTCATTCATATCACCTCCATTGGCAAATCCAATTTTCATTGTTGGATACAGTTGTTTAACTTTGGTTAATATATCTACCGCCGTTCCGTCTAAATCATTAAAATGGATAACCTCATCAATATATTTTATTGAACGAAGGATATATGATCTATCCGCCCAACAATAATTTACCTTTCCGTTTTTTTGAACCAACCATTCATCTGAGTTTAGACCCAAGATCACTTTATGTCCCAAATGTTTTGAAGCCCTAAATAAATTAATATGTCCTCTATGGATTGGATCAAAACCGCCGGAAATAACAATAATATCGTATGTTTTCATTTAAAAATTAAGAGGTCGGTGATGGAGTTGAACCACCATAAAAGGATTTGCAGTCCTCCACATAACCATTCTGACAACCGACCATTTTGCGGAGAGAGAGGGATTCGAACCCCCGGTACCCTTTCAGGTACGTCTGATTTCAAGTCAGGTGCATTGAACCGCTCTGCCATCTCTCCTGAAAAATCACAACTCTTCAATTCGTTTTGCTTTGTCGTCTATTACAAGATCAAAATGAGGTTTGTGTTCTCCACCACACTTAAGATAGTTGAACTTACATCCCCAGTCAACAAGTTGCTTCAATGTAAATTCAGTATAATCTATACCTGAGGTAGACCCCCTCGCCGTCCAATAAACTACAATCCAACCCTCCTCAAAGAGTTTGTTGATTTTTTTTATGTTGTCAAAGTTGGGTTCAGCTAAATCATACCGACGAATACCTGAATAAAAACAAATGGTTTCGTCAATATCAACAAATGCTGTTTTAGCCTTTCCCTCCTCTGTGAATCTTTTTGACTCTGGAAATTCTGACATTCTTTCTGTGATTCTTATAGTTGTTTATGAGTGTTGAAATATTCAATCGTCCGACGGGGTTAGAACTCTGAATTCCGTAGGGTGGGGGATTAAGGTTATTATCCAAACAATATTCCACCATCCAAATCGCAGCATCATACCCCGTCTTTTCTTTTTTGGTCTCACCCAAGTCGTGGTCAAAACAAACACCATCGGGAAGTCCATTTTCCTTGATCCACGAAATGAATTCTTTATAGTTTTTTACCCAGATTACTTCAACATCCGTTTCGATTGGTGAGAACGAGAGCCAATTCATCTGAGGATCCAAAGGATTTCTCAAATCATCAAGCCAAAGTAGTCTTTTCATTTTGGTAGTTTTGTTAGAGGATGTAAAGATAAGTATTTAAACCCAAAAAAACAAAACTATCACCCAAATAAAATAACCAAAAGTATCAATGTAATTATTCCGATCATTGCGTAATAAGCCGAATCTTCGGAAAATTTAATCTGTCTATCCCTCGTGCTTTTCGACATCGGAGTTTTTGAAAATTAAAGTTAGGTTCAAAATTAAGAAAGCCAAATTCACAATAGCCACAATAGATGGTTGTTGAACAAACGCGGCCGTTAGATTACCAATAACTGCGAAGATCATAATTTCCATCAAATGGTTGGGAAAAAGTGCTTTAACTCTTTTGAAGATACTCACAAGGTTAAAATAAATAGCCAAAGACATCAGGATTGCAAAAACTACTACAAGTCCATAGTCCTCAAGTTTCATATAATACCCTAATCCAAAACCCATAAGGTATGCTAAAATACTTGATAGAAAATAACGACCGAGAAAAACTGAACCACTGATGGTTCCACTAAGTTGAAGATATTTTTTCATATTATTACCAATTTACACTACAAGGAACTTCTTTCTTACCAAACAAGAAATTTTGGGGTGCGTGACCCGAATGGATTACCTGAACGTCTCGTTGACGAACCATTTTTCGTTTTCCGTTTTGGTACACATACCCGCCCGAAGCACAGGATTGTAATACCAACATCACCAAACCAAACAACCAAATTGTATATTTCATATCAGATCAAGATTAGTACCCCCACCTGGACTCGAACCAGGAATAGAACTTTAGAAGAATTCGGTTATTTCCCTTTAACTATGGGGGCTTATTTTTTTATCCTTTCAACACGACAAAGTTAGGTGATTTTTTCCAAAAATCCAAATTTATTCCCCACCGATTTGAAGTTTTTCCAAAAGTTTGTCAATTCGGACCCTCCCCTTCTCTCCGATCGGAATTGGATTTCCTTCTTCATCAATCCTTACGAATCTGATATTGGTTTTTAGAACCACGGTTTGGTGTCCTGTATATACGTTATGGGCTCTTGCTTCCATATAGAGAGTTATGGATGTGGTTCCGAGTTTACTTGGGTATCCATAGATTTTGAGTAACTGACCCTCCTTTGCCGGTCGTTCAAAAAAACATTTATCAATAGATACGGTTACCATTCTTGGTGTGTCACATAATTGCATTGCATAACCCGCCGCTGCTCCGTCAATCCATTTGAGTAGTGATCCACCAAATAAATTTCCGTGAAAACCCAAATCTGACTTTTTGATTGGGTGAGTTGAAATCAAGTCCATTAACAAAACCTTTTTTTAATAATTTTTATATTGTTCGGGATGGTTGGAAATTTTGTATCACCGATTTGTTCATCATCAATAATTGATAGATAGAGGGTATCAATCAAATCAATTGTTTTGCGATAGATCTCACCCCCTCCTATTACAATATCGGGATTTAGTTTCAAAGCATCTTCCAACTGAAGTCCACTTTTACTTACCACAATAAGTTCCCTTCCTTTAAGAGGTGGTAGGGATTCAAAGGTCTTTCGTCCGACAAGACATTTTTTTCCCATCGTGACTTCTTTGAACCACTTTAAATCATCGGAACATTTCCACATAAGATTTCCATCTTTTCCGATATAACCCAACTTATTGACGGCGACAATCATTTCCATGTCACAAATATATTCAAAGAAAGTTATTAATCTATATTTATTGTAATAAACAACGATATATTAATACGATGTCAGATTTCAATATAACAAAACAAAATCTTCCAGAAGACGAGTACTTTAGAAATGAAACCAAAAAGACCATTTTGGTTCTTCACCACACCGCCGGTGGTCACAGACCCGATTGGACAATTTCGGGTTGGGATAAAGATAAGACATCAAAAAACGAATCCATCAGAATTGCAACTTCTTATGTGATTGGAGGAAAATCTTTAAGAGACGGAAACCAAGATTTTGATGGAAAGATATATGAAGCGTTTGAGGATAAGTATTGGGCTCACCATATCGGAATGAAAACCAGTAACAACGCCAATGTAAACAAACATTCTATCGGTATTGAAGTCTGCAACTACGGGCCACTTACCTTAACCAAAGATGGAAAGTTTTTAACTTATGTGAACTCTGTTGTCCCTCAATCAGAAGTTTTGGATCTTGGAAAACCATTTAGAGGTTACAGATACTGGCATAACTATACCCCACATCAACTTGAATCGTTGGAATTTTTGATCAAAGATATTGTCCAAAGACACGGGATCAACAAAGAGTTGGGTCTTAAAGAGGCGTTGAGTAAAAAGAAAAACCTTTCGTCAATGACCGTCAGACAAAAACAAGAATTCCTTAATAACAGAGGATATGTGGGTATGGACGGAAAGAAATTATCTACCGACGGGGTGATGGGTGGGAACACAAAATATGCCGAAAGGATGTATAACGACACAAAGAGAGGTGATATCAATGGTTTTGAGTTTAACGATCTTGCTGTGTTGGGTGGTCACGGAATTTGGTCACATACTTCATATAGAAAGGACAAGAGTGATATGTATCCTCACCCCAAATTAATTGAAATATTGAAAAACTTATAAGAGATGGGTCTTTTATCTGAAGCGGTCACCGACCAACCAGTTCGTCAAGTTGTTAAGGACATCATTAAGATGGTGAAAACTCAAGTGAGTAGAGAATATTATTTACCTGAAGAAACTTCAGAGGATTATATTCCTGAATATAAATTCCGTCAATTACCATTTAGTTTTGATGTAATTCTTGATTTAACTGTTGAAGATGGTATTGAATATTATACAAATGCTGATCTGTTGGGTGATGACACCATTGGTGTTTTGATCAAGATAAATAAAATGGAATATCCATCCATATTATATACATTGATTTCGGATTTGAGTGACCTTATTGCTCACGAGATAGAACATATCTATCAGAACTATGGATATAGAGATGTTAGTTTGGAAAAATATCCTGAATATTCACAAACAACAGGAAAAGAATATTACAAACATCCAATTGAAGTTCCCGCTCAGATCAAAGGATTCCAAAGACAAGCGAGGGTTACAGGAAAACCTATTGAGGAATTGATGAGAAATTATTTTGAGAAGAATAAAAAGAGATATGAACTATCGGATGAGGATGTGGAAGATATTATTTCTTACCTCCTCGCGAAGATTTGAGGATATTTGAAAAGAATTCTTTTAACAAATCTCCACTTTTCTCAAAAGAAAACCACAAGAGAATAGCTGCGAATATTTTAAAAACATCGTTGGTTGACATCTCTTGTTCTTGAATCATATTTGTCAACACGGACATCAATGGAACAAGAGCAGAAAACTTGATGATATTAGAATAGTTTTTAACTCCGATTCCAAATTTGGTGAAGAAAGATTCAATCTTTGAGTTCCTTTTTCCTACAAATTCTTCACCGGCTTTTAGTTCATCTTCAAGACCTTTTTCCACAATCGAATCGTAAATACCTTTTTTATGGTCTCTTCTTTCAAAGAAAACTGAACTCAAGAGAGAAATAACCAAGAGTGTAATATCTTTTGAATCAAGTTCAGGGTATCTGAATTCATAAAATTCTGTAAAAACTTTACTAAGGGGTGGAATAGCCGCTCCAAATGTCAAAAGAAACTTTAAATCAACACCTAGCTCCACTTCCTTTTCTTTGATAAAGTCTTTTCCATCTTCATATAGATCCTCAAGATATTTTTTTACAGGGGTCACTTTGTTCTCTGACTCCAATATAATTTTTCTCACATGAAGATTTTTGCTCTCTAATATCATTTGACAATATATTTATAAAATAAATATTACAATGAGAGGATATTCAACAATGACCGACGAAGAAAGACAATCAATTCTTTCTCAACACAAAACATTTTATAACGGATACCAAGTTCAAAGCGTTCCGTCATCATATCAACCTATGGAGGAAAAAAGTTATGCCAATGATATGGGAGGAATAACCGTCAATAACAAAGGTGAGGTTTCTACTTATAAGAACTATGGAATCAACGAAAATTATCAGTTAAATGAATATGATTTTGAAGATGAAGAACCAATCGTTGACCTAAACGACGATATGGAATATGCTGAACTTATGTCAAGCTTGGAAGAGATGCTTGATGAGGCGGGATATGAAGACGAAAATGAATTTGATTATGTTGAATCTGAAGTTACTGAAAAATATAAAATAGAAGAAAGAGTTTGTCCTACTTGTGGTCTTACAGAAGAAAAATGTGAATGTTCTTATGAGAGCAAAGTTGACGAAGAAATCAAAGGATCTTTTGAAAATCAGAAATCAAAGATTCATGAAATGATGAAAAGGATGAAGATTTGATGAAAAAACTTTTGCGTAAAATATTGTTGGAGTTAGAAATACCAAATCCTGTTTATGGTGTTTCCAATTCTACAACAATTTCTTCAGGGTGGGGTGATAGTAGAGGTGATAGAAAACACGTTGGGATAGATATACCCGTGAGTTGTGGTACCGTTTTAAAGTCACCCGCAAATGGTAAGGTAATTGAAGCGAGTTTTGAAGATGACGCATGTGGTGGTAGAATTAAAATTGATCATGGAGGTTATAGTACAAGATATTGTCATTTACAAAAAATTAGTGTTTCAGTAAATGAAAAAGTTTTCAAAGGAGAGAAGATTGGTGAAGTTGGTGGAAAAAAGGGAACGACCGGTGCTGGTACATCAACTTCGGGTTGTCATTTACACATGGAAGTTCAAAGCCCAATAGGTACTCAAGTGAATCCTAAAGAATATGTTAACCTCAATTTACCACCAAAACCAACATCAAATGAAACTATCGGTAAAGGTAGTTCTGGAGATCCAATTAAGACTCTAAAATGTTTTTTGAAGAATACAAAATATCGTACTAAGTTAGGTGATGAAAAAGACACTAAAGAAATAGGGCCTAATACTGAAGAAGCAATAAAAGAATTACAAAAAGATTTGGGTGTAGAGGTAAACGGTAAAATTACGGCAGAAATGATACCCCTCATTAAAGATAAAATACAGGAATTAACTTTAGCACAAAGAAAATTAATTCAGAGTTGTTATTCTTCTTAATTGATCCTTCTATCCATAAATTTTGGTGATTCTAAATCTTTTTGAGATAAAATAAGATCAGTGTTTTGTAAAAATAAATCAAACACTTCTTTAATAGTTGTTTTATTATCTGATACATGTCTAATAATTTCATCAAAGGGGGTAATTGAACCCTCATTTTCTTTTTTATAAAGATTCCCACACTTGTAGTGAAAAATTGTGTCATTCTCTAAAGATAAGAATCCGTGTGCGAAATATGGGGGAACAAAAAGAGAAAACCCACTCTTATCATCAAGTTCAAAATATTCAAACTTACCGAAGGTATTGGAGTCTTCCCTTAAATCAACCACAAAATCAATTACTCGTCCCTTTAAGACCCTAACTAGCTTCGCCTGTGACCAATCCCCAACTTGATAGTGTAATCCCCTGAAAACCCCTTCTTTTGAGTAGGATATATTGTCTTGAACAAAGTATGTTGTAATTAAAGACTCATCAGTATTTTGAGGGAATTTACTTATACTTTTTTTATCTGAATATGAAATTTCATCCCAAATTTGTAAAAATTTACCTCGTTCATCTTGATAAATGTTCTCTTTTATAAGAAAAACATTGGTCATAGTTGTTTCTTTTATTGTCATTTTTGAATATTTTACTACTAATTTAATTTAAAATTTGGTTTTTCATAAAAATAAAGATATTTCTTTTATATAAAAATAAATAAGAATTTAATTAATCATATGGAGATTTTAGAAATATACCATTATGAAGTGAATGAACAATTAAAAAATGTTGAAATCACATTCAGATTAACATCAGATTCTGATGATGAAAGTAGAGTTGGAACTTTTGAATTTTCTTTATTGAATGAATATGGTATAAATATAGGTGATGAAATAGAAGATTTTGTATTTGAATCTGAAGAATATTCTGATGAATTTGATGATGAAGAATCTGAAGATTGGATTATGTTGGACGAGGAAGAATTAATTTCATTTCTAAATGAATATTATACAATCAATCCCAAAGAATTACCCGAAAAAACATTTTTCTGATATTTATCAGTATGAAACCAAACTTAGATCAACCCGAAAGAGAAGATTATTTGGATAAGTTGAAAAAACTTATCGGAAAGATTACCCTCACCAAAGAGAGGTTTTTGGGTTTGCAATTGGATAAAATAGAGATTTATATTACACCTTCTTTAAAAATTATTAGGATCAACACCAAACCTGAAAAACTCAGGGGTTCTGTTGGTCTATCTGAGAAGTCAACTTTGGATACACAAAAATTAAAAGAATGGGCAGATGAACACGGATATCAGGTTAGTTTTGTGGCTCAATTACCAAAACTAAAGAGACACTTGTTCAACATTTTTGGTGACGTTCTCCAAACGGACGACACGTTATCTGAGAGTTATGGCAAAAGAAAAATAGAAATAATAATAAAGGAGGAGGAATTACCTGAAAGTATTAAAGAATGGGCTCAAAATAACCCAGAGAAATTCCTCCAAAACCTTCAAAGAATCAGAGATATCCTCAAGGATTAAGGCCCTTGTCTCTGAAATGTAAGAATGTAGTTATAAGTTGCCGATGAACTGAGTTCTTGAGTAAATCCCAAAATTAAATACTCAAGACCATCTTCCGTGATTCTGTAAGTTCTTGGTTCTCTATTGGGATAGAGAATACTCAAGTGTGACCAAGCACCTGTGATTAGATCTTGATTGATTCTCAATGGATAATTTTCAGACCACTCGACTTGACCATTAAAAAGATAGTCTTTCATATAAATTTCATTACCTGAAATATGAATCTTTGTCTTGTTGATTTTCAGAGTATCCAAAGGTGTGGATGGCAGTTGTGTAAATACGGTTGTATTCTCACAATGTTCTTCAAAAATATCAAGTTCTGCACATTCAATAGTCACACAGGTAATTACATAAGTTCCATCCAAAGAAGGATAGGAAGGTTGTTCATAAACCAAACAACCAGTGAGAACACTACTGAGTAGAAATAGAACCTTTTTCATAATCCACAAATATAAGTATTTATATGGTAAGATGAAAATTTTAAGAGAAGAAATTTCAAGAATTAAAGAACTAATGGATCTTGAAGAAGTTGAATTCAGTGGTGATACTGAATCCACAGAAGAACTTGGTGAACAAGAAGATTCTGCCGCGTCCGCACCGGCATCAAGTTCAGGTGGTGGAGCGCCATCAGTTCCTGTATGGGCAAGTGGTAGAAACTTCGGAAAAACATATATGAATGACCCCAAGTATAAATGGGAGTCAGGATTAACGAGAGGAAAAGCAAATAGTCTTTACTGATGGCACTTATGGATGATATGGATGAGGCAATCAAATCAGGTGCTGAATCCGCAGGAGAATTGGCCGGTAATTTAGGTAACGCTCTTGACAAAGTAAAAGGTCTTACTTCAGGGTTGGGGGATATGGGTGAAGTGTTAGATAAGATGGTTGCCGCTGTAGGATTCTTAGGATCAGGATTTGCATCTTTGGCACAAGCGATAGGTCCAGGTCAAGCGTTAGCTTTCCTTTTCAGTAAAACCATAATGGAGATTGATGATAGTGTGACAGATGTTGTATCTGGATTTGGTCAGGTACGAGGATTTTCTGATGCCATTCAATCAACATTAATAGATGCAAATGCTGAATTATTTGATCTTGACGTTTCAACCGAAGAGATATTAGCAACATTTGAAGGGTTCAATAGTGAAATGGGTAGGATGGTGATGTTGACAACCGATGAGGTATCACGTATGAATGTCCTTGCCGAAGCAACAGGTCTGAGTAGTAGAGAAATAGGACAAATGATTGCGGGGATGTCTGACTTGGGGATGGGTACAACAACCGCAATTGAAAATATTGAGGCAATGACAGTTGAAG
>Ga0105098_10000195_pt1 | contig 19407 bp, 16 predicted proteins | sample PPLLak21cMay2015_FD_79137 | JGI IMG/M metagenome (GOLD analysis project Ga0105098, IMG submission 79137) | Freshwater sediment microbial communities from Prairie Pothole Lake near Jamestown, North Dakota, USA - PPLs Lake P7 Core (1) Depth... | ecosystem: Environmental > Aquatic > Freshwater >... | reverse complement strand
CGACATACATTTGCGAAGGTAATACTTTGCCACAATGACCGAAAGGAATGAGCCGCCGTCCCGGTAGTGGACCCTGAGCATCTCGGGCCAGCAACGGTCGTCGGCAATGATACTCTTTCCCGAGGTATGCAGCCGGAAGTTTGCCCAGGTTTGTGGGACATATTTTATTTCGGTACGCCTCGCAATGCGGGTCCACAAATCATAATCCATTGCGAAGTAGAACGACGGATCGAGAGGACCCAGCTGTTTCCACAGCTCCGCACGGAAGAACATGGTCTGCTGCGGGATACGAGTGTACCCCCGGCGGAGTAATCGATAATTCGTTTGGGCGGAGTGAAATCTGCCAATCAGCGTCCCGGACTCATTGATGTAATTGCAGTCGCCATAGACCATCCCGGTTTTGGGGTGTTCCTGTAAATATTTCACAGCGGCAGCCACCGCGCCGGGTTCGTAGGTATCATCCGAATTGATCCAGGCGAGAAGTTCCCCTTTTGCACGCGCAAACCCCAGGTTGATGGCATCCGTCTGGCCTCGATCCGTTTCGCTCCCCCACCAGGCAAGTTTATCTTCATATTTTTTTATAATGCTAACCGTCCCATCCGTCGAACCGCCGTCCACGATCAAATATTCAATGTACGGATAATCCTGCGAGAGCACGGACCGGATGGTCTCTTCGATATATTGGGCCTGGTTGTAGGAGGGTGTTACGATCGAGATGAGCATTGGTGATTTGTTCAATTATATAGGATTTGTGTAAAACTATTTAAAGTGAAGAGCACATAACAGTAGAAACACAATGTCATTCTGAGGGAGCACTTCGACAAGCTCAGTGTAAACTCCGCGACCGAAGAATCCCGCCGCTTTGCGGCGGAGACCCTTCGCTGCGCTCAGGGTGACATCGGCAAGCTTGCGCGCTATGCTATAATTTTTCTCACAATATGAACACATCTTCCAATCTTCCCAGGGTTTCCATCATCATGCCGTCGTTCAACCAGGGCCAGTTCCTGGAAGCTTCCATTCTTTCCGTTTTGGAACAGGGCTATCCCAATCTCGAATACATCGTGGTCGATGGCGGCTCGAAAGATAACAGCGTCGAAATCATCAAAAAGTACCAGGATCGCCTTGCCTGGTGGGTCTCCGAAAAAGACAAGGGCCACGCCGACGCGCTGAACAAGGGCTTTTCCCACGCGACCGGAGACATCCTGGCATGGTTGAACTCGGACGATATTTATTTCCCGAACGCGGTCTCTGAAGCTGTATCGATCCTGATGAGCCATCCGGAGGTGGGAATGGTCTACGGCGACGCGGACCTGATCGACGATTCGGGAGCGACCGTTGGTCGCTTTGGCTCCAGGCAGACCAGCTACCGGCAGATGCTGCGCGGCTCGGTCCACATCCCTCAGGCCACCACCTTCATGCGGGCAGACGTCTGGCGCCAGGTGGGTCCGCTCGACCTTTCCCTGTTTTTCAGTTTCGACTATGACCTGTGGGTGAAGATTGCGAAAGCCTCCCAGGTGCTGTATGTTCCCAAGCGCTGGGCAAAATTCCGCATCCACAGCTCGGGCAAGACCATCGTCAATGACGACCGCTGCTACCCGGACATGCTGCGCGTGCTCGAGCGGGAAGGCGGAAGCTGGCTCTCCTGGCTGCGCCTCAGGATGATCGCGCGTAAGCTGCTCTATTCCTGGATGCCCTGGAAGTTCCGCCTGCGGCTGAGGAAGATCCTCACGTTCAAATAAAATCTCCTGGCCCGTCATTGCGAGCCGCTATGCGGCGAAGCAATCTTATATGAAGTTTTTTGTTTGCAAATCGTAAATGAGATTGCTTCGTCGGGCGGAGCCCTCCTCGCAATGACGGAAAGTTTTTGAAGGATATACTACATCGTATCTTCGACAACTCGTTCGCCGGCTTTGCGCGCATAATATTGCTGCTCGATCCAGGCGTAGGTCTTGGTCAGACCGTCCTTGAAACGGGTGGACGGTTCCCAGCCAAATATTTGTTTGATAAACGTGTTGTCGCTGTTGCGGCCCGCCACTCCGCGGGGTGCAGTCAGGTCATATTTGCGGTTGAGCTTCACGCTGCCGATCTCCTCGGCCAGGCTGACCAGCTCATCGACAGAGATCAATTCACTCGAACCCAGGTTGATGGGCGTGGCAACCAGCTCATCGCAATGGACGATCATATCGATCCCCCGCACACAATCCTCAATGTAGGTATAGCTGCGGGTCTGAGTCCCATCGCCCCAGATCATGATCTCATTCGTCCCTGAATCCTTGGCCTGGATGACCTTGCGGCAGATGGCGGCCGGGGCTTTCTCACGCCCGCCATCCCAGGTGCCGTTGGGGCCATAGACATTATGGAAGCGCGCCAAAAACGTCTTCATGTGCCTTTCCGCCCAGTATTCCTGACAGAGCATCTCCGCAAACAGCTTTTCCCAGCCATAGCCGCGTTCTGCCATGGCAGGATAGGCATCCGACTCTTTCAACGCCCGTACATTGGGATCCTGTTGCAGAGTGGTGTTGTACACGCAGGCAGAGGAAGAGAAGAAGTAACGGTTTACACCTGCCTGGTAGGCAGCTTCGACCATATGGGTATTGATGAGGGAGGAGCGCATGCATTCCACCCGGAAGCGCTCGATGAAGCCCATGCCGCCCATGTCCGCCGCGAAGTTATAGACTTCGACTGCGTTTTCCACGGCGCGCACACAGGCTTCGCTCTCGCTTAAGTCCAGGCGCAAATTTTCGACGCCCGGTATGCGCTGATACCAGTTGCTCAAAGGCTTCTTGTCCACGGCACGGATGCGGGTGTAGCCCAGGTCATGGAAGTAGCGTACCAGTGAACCCCCGATAAAACCGCCGGCTCCGGCAACGACGATCAGGTCATCCTGCTTCAGATCGCGTTGAATAGGTTTTGCCTGTTTGTTACTCATTCGTTTGAGATCTCCTAGATAGTATGTGTCGCATCCGACAGCCTCAGCTTACCACTCTGCCTCAGAATAATAAAGCGGAGCGACTTCTTCTGTCATTTTGCGGATACGGTCGATCTCTTCGACCGTCAACCGTTTTTTCCAATTCATTACGTTCGCGCGGCTATCCAGTTTGAACCCGTGGACTTTCTTGCGCGAGAGCTCGGCCGGGTTCTCGGAACTGCTCGAGCTGAGGATGAACTTTTCCACGCGCCGGGTAAATTCGAGTCCCAGTGACTGGTACATGTCGCGGTATCCGGGAATGGGGTCGCGGGACAGGTCCTCGTGGCGCACGACGATGAAATCGGGATTCCGCTCATGGGCCGCGTGGACCGAACGGTAGATCAGCTTCCAAAGGAGCGCCGCCTGCCCGATCACATCCTCACGCGGGATGGACTGCATCTGGGCGCGATCGGGTTCCAGGTGATCGCGCATCAGCAAAGGCTGGTCGAGCAGGTCCTGAAAGTCAAAGGGCCAGTTGAGACGTTTCAGGCTGCTGACAAACGCCGCGGGGTGGCGGACCGCGATGACCACCTTGCAGTTCAATCGCTTCGCAAACCAGGGCGTGGAAAAAACCGCGAACGGGTCCTTGAGCAGGGGACGGAAGCCGCGCATTAGCCCGTTGTAAAAGATCAGGAAGTCGCGCCCCATGCGCAGGAAATCCCTGCGGGAACGGAGCGAACGGATCTCATCCCAGAGATGATAATCAAATCGCAGCAACTTCTCGAACGCCGGAAGGTACTCACTCTCGTTCTCTTCACAAATATATTGATACCAGTGTTTGACTTTCGCCTGAAAGACACCGGGGCGGTGCAAAACGTTCAGCGGCTCGCTGATATAGGCGGTCATTGCGTCGGCGGCAAGCATCTTGCCGACCCACGTGGTGCCGCTGCGATGCGTCCCTGTAACCAGGATGGGAGTGATCGTACTATTTTTCATATTGATTATTTGTTCATTCCAGGCATTGCGATGATCGAATCGACGCCATAGAGCGTTGCCGCGCAGCGGTTCAAGCGGAAGTCCCTATGGTCGCCCAGGTCCTGGGTCCGCTCGCTGGATAAAAATCGAACTTGTACATCCCGGACGCCCTGGGCTTTGAGCGCGCGGATCTCCGCCTCGCGTGCATCCCAGGCGGCGGCATATTCCTGATAAGCCGGGATTTCCGCGGAAATCCGCCAGGCAGTTCGCAGAGGGTAAAGTGCAAAGATGATCAGCACAAGGATCGCAAACCCACGAAGATAAACGGATTGAAAGAATTTTTTTTGCACCTGTGCAATCAAAGTACCCAGCAAGGCGCCTTCCAGCATGAAAGCGCTTGTCAGCAGCAGCCTGGCGATGAAGCGGGCGCGCGGCGCCGGGTAGGATTGGCCATACGCGCTCGGCGCAAAACTGGCAGCCACAAAGAGATACGTGAAGATCAGTACGACGATCAAAAGAATTCCAAGGCGGCCGCGGGCTTCCTTCGAAAGGCCCGGGGCTGGATGAACATATTTTACATAAAAAAGCACGGCCGGCACAGCGATGGAGACCAGCGTGGGTATGGGAAGTGTTCGCAGTGTATCAGTAATGAAATAAGATGGATAGTAGATGATCCTCGAAACCAGTTCAGGGAAAGGCGGAGGCGGCGTCTGCATCCGGATCGAATTGGCTGGAGCCACCCCCATCACGATCAGCGCGGTCAGCGCGCCCAGCAGGGACCATGCCAGGACCGTCAAAACCGGCCGGCGCTGGCGGGCGTCACTCCACCACCAGGCTGCACAGATCCCCAGACCGAGGGCAGTGATCATGAACGCGGTCGGAGGTTCTGAAAGGCCACCGATCAAAAAAGGAATGAGGAAGCAGGCAGCCTGGATCAAAATCGAGGGAGCGTGTTGGTTTGCCTTCCTGATCTGCCTGAGTAAAAACGCGCCGAAGAAAGGGATCAATACGACCGGCGCAAAATGAGACGTCATCCCGGCGCGCCAGTACAGGGTTTGGTACAGATCGGGGGCCTGGGTAATCGAAAAATACACGAGTAAAAGAGAGAGAAAGAGGCTTAGCCCGCGGCTCCATGACAACTTGAGCATTTCTCCAATCTCTTTCAACAACAGGTACAGTCCCGTGACAAACAAGGCGATCATCAACCCCGGCAGGATCGCCACGTTGTACCAGCCGAAGAGGTTGTCAACCAGGCCGATAAACAGGATATTCGTATACCGGCTGGATGCAGTGAAATATCGCTGGACCATTGCCGTACCAAGGTTATCCCGCAAAAAAAACGCGGAGAGACAGTAGTCGTCACTGCCATAGCGAGAGAATGTGCCGAGATAGGCGTACAAGGCAAGCGCAATAAAGGTGGCAAGTATGCCAAGGGCAAGGGCCAGTCCAAAGAACTGCTCCGCTGAAAATCCTTGCTTCGTGCGGGATTGAGAATTGTTGGTCATGGAAGGTTCAAGGTCTGATTGCCACCGCCACCAGGATCATGCCTGACCCGGAGCGACGATCCAGTTCACGCTGCAGCTGCCGCTTTGCCTGTCCCAGAGAAACCAGGGACAGGAATGGGCTGAGATTGTAAATGGAACCGGAATATTCCAGGTTCAAGCCGGCTTCCACCAGCATCCGCTTCAAGGAAGAGGGGTGGAAACGGCTGACGTGCTGCTCTCCGGCCATTTTGGGCGCCATGTTCAACCGGTCGATGGTCCATTCCATCAGCGGCCAGAAACTGCGGTAGTTCGGCGTCGTGATCAGGAGCCGCCCGCCTGGCATCAGCACGCGTCCCGCCTCGCGGATGGAAATTTCCGGCGCTTCGAGATGCTCGATCACTTCCGAAAGCAGGACGCAGTCGAAGCTCGCATCTGCAAAAGGGAGCGATTCCCCGATCGCCTGGGTACAGGCAAAGCCGGCTGGCGCTGAGGCGCCGGCTTGTGCCTCCTGCAAACGTGAGCGGACGAACGTCAGCGCCTGCATGGACAGGTCGAGCGCCATGGGATAACTTCCGGGCACCGCGGCTTGCAACAGCAGGTTGCCCGCACCGCATCCGATCTCGAGCAGGCGTGACCCGGCGCGTAAGTGCGGGCGGATCAACCGGTCGATCATGGTCAGTTTGCCGCCATGCCAGAATCGCTGCAGCGGGTGCCCGGAATGCAAGGCACGATACTGGTAATCGCCTGCTACGGAATGATAATCAAAAGACAATCTGCGGTCTCCTTGCTGTATATGGCTTTCTCAAAGTCGGAAACGAATCCGCGAATTCACGCTAATCTTCACGAACTGTTTAAGAATTCGCGCAAATTCGCGAAAATTAGCGGATAAAACGGATGGCAGTGAAGACGTTGAAAGGACCATATCTACCTGTATTTGCCTCGCAGGTCGTTCCAGCGGACCATGAACAGGTTGCCGAACATCTTGAACGAGTCGACGACCAGGCGGACGCGGCTGCGATGGCGATGATCGATCATCTGCACGGCGACCGGCTGAACAGCAAGCCTGCGTTTACGCGCCACGAAGAGCATCTCCACATCGAAACCAAAACCGTCGATCGTCAGGCGGCGGAAAATTTCCTTCGCTGCCGCGGCTCGAAAACTCTTGAATCCGCACTGCGTATCCGGCAAGCCGGGGAATAACACAGTTTGGACCATCAGGGAGAAGATCTGACCGGAAATAAAACGCAGGATGGGGACGCCCTTCACTTGCGAACCGGGCAGGACGCGCGACCCAACCGCCAGGTCGCAGCCGTTGCGCAGGGCCTGTAAAAATTTATCGATCGCTTCCAGCCTGTAAGGCAGGTCGGCATCGATGAAGATGATGAACTGTCCGCGGCTTTCCAGTACACCCCGCCGGATCGAAAACCCTTTCCCCATATTCTGCGGGTTGACCAGCAAACGGAGGTCCACTTCGTTGCATCCCTGCCATTGTTCGATCAACTCAACCGTTTTATCCTGGCTGCCATCGTCCACAACGATGATCTCATATTGCTCGGGACGCGACGAGAGATACGCTTGCAGGCCATCCAGCGTGCTGGCGATCAGAGCCTCTTCGTTGTAAGCCGGTACGATGATGGAAAGATCGGGCGAGGTCATGATCCGTCTGCATCCTGTTGGACTGGGTTCTTCAGATCGAAGATCAAATAGCCATCGCCTTCCGCATAGACAGGATAGGAATCGAACAAGCGCTGTTTGAGTTCCGCTTGCCGGTCGAACTCCTCGAGATCTGTCACCAGGAAGTACTTCATTTTCGAAGCTTGCCGGTCGAACAGATCATCGAAGGTAAAAATCCCATTACGAATGTTGGCATACGCCGTATCGCCCAGATAGGGCCAGTTGGAGGCAGGCGTATGCCAGCCCCAGTATTGCAGGCGCGAGCCATAGTCCTGGGTCAGCGCGAGCACGCGAGTCTCCGGTTCGAATTGCGCGCCGATCTCTGCCCACATCGCCGCTTCAGGGCGGTAATCCTCCGCCTTCATCTGATTGCGAACATCCCACAGCACGGAGAACAAGCCAAAGATCAGGATGAGGTACGCGGCGCCTCTCATCCAGCGCTGGGTGGCTGCTGCCGTTAACTGGGCGAAGAACCAGTCCCCCAACGTCGCGAGCGACAGCCCCACGATGGGAATGAGCGGCAGGGAATAGTAGTCATGCGTCGCAATGTGATAGTTGGATAACATTCCAAACAAAACATAGGCAATCCACACACTAAGGAGAAGTGTGCGCAGTCGTTTCTCCTTCACCAGGAAGAGCCCCAGCAAAGCAAGCATAATGAAGATCCCGCCTGCAACCATGTTTGCTTTCGTTTCCCAGGCCAGATAGTTGTAGGGGCTTACCAACAGGGCAAAGCTGAAGCGTCCTTTGAACTGGCTGGCGAGGTCACCCCGGATGAAAATCCCATAGACCATGTACGCCAGGGCAGGCACTGCTCCAAGCAGTGCCATCGTCCATACCTGGGCATTCCGCAGCAGGTCGCGCAGACGAAAACGTGACAGTGCCAGGCCCAGGGCCCCGCCGATCACGATAAAGACGGCCAGGAACTTGACGAAGATCGCGGCCCCGCCCACAAGTCCCGCGAGCACCGCCCAACCCCACTGCTCCCCTCTGCTATTCGCGCTGAGCGGAGTGTCAGCGGAGACGAAGCGGGTCATCCAACGCGAAAACGTCCACCAGAACGCCAGGGTCAGCATCATCATTAGGGGGTCTGGTTGAAAGCTGCGGCTGGCAATGATCGCATACGGAAAGATCAAATAATACGTTGTCGTGACCAGCGCACCTTCGAAGGAAACCAGCTCACGCGCCAGCAGGAAAAGAAAGATCCCGCCGACCAGCCAGAACACGGAAGCATAAACCCGCGCTACCCAGAATTGTTCGCCGGTGAAGCCATAGGTGAAAGCCACCACGCGCTCGAAGATAACCGGCTCTATGTCCGTTTTTAGCTTTGCCATGCGGATGCCGGTTTCCAATTCCCAGGTAGAAACGCCATCCGGCTGTGTCTCATAATATAGACCGCGCGCCTTGAGAACCGATACCAACTGCCGCGTGGGATGAAAATCAAACGGGAGGTCGGTCAGGTCGTACAGGCGGATCGCCAGAGCCGCGCCAAAGATCAAAACAAGCGCGAGGGTCCGTGTGAGCCGGGATGAAAAGAAAGATGCCGGGGACATAAGCCGAAGTATTTTATCAGATTCAGCCCGCTACTTATCGCCCGAAAACATCCGCTGGCGGCGGCGCAGAATGAAACCCCGTAATTTGCGTAGACCAGTCAGGTTGAGGAGCGCGGAAACGAAGATGTTCAGCCGCGCGAGGGCAGTCGGCGGGTGGAGGAACAGGGCACGGAACCAGGCGCCCAGTGCAGGGAACGTCTGCCCGCCGTCGAGCAGATAACGCGCGTCGTAGCGATTCGCAGAGGCGAGGGCGCGTCTCCCCACGCCGGCAAGGGCTTCCGCCAAACCGGGCTGAGTCCTGGCCCAATCCAGCACCCGGAACGCTTCGCGCCCGAACTCGGCGGCCCGGGCCCGGTTCTTGGCCCCCGGGTGATAGCGCGCCGCCGACCAGATCTGCGGCACGTGCAGGATCGGACCCTGCTGCGCCAGGCGGATCCAGAGGTGATGGTCGAGCATAAAATGAAACGTGGGCTCCACCTGTCCCACTTTCTCGAACGCGGCGCGCCGAAAAAAGACGCTGGGCTGCCCGATGATCTGGAAACATAATAGATCTTCCAGAGATAATGGTTTGTATTTCAAGACGTTGATCGTCTGCCCATTTCCATCCACGGCAAGCATGTCTCCATACGCCATGACGACATCCGGGTTCTCTTCGAAACACTTCACAACCGCAGAGATCGTGTCTGGCAGATAGTAATCGTCAGAGTTCAGCCAGGCGAGGATCTCCCCTTTGGCGCGCGCCAGTCCTTTGTTGATGGCTTCTGCCTGGCCGCGGTCTTTTTCGGAGATCCAGTACGCCAGACGATCTGCATACCTCTTGATGATCTCGACCGAGTTGTCCGTCGAGCCGCCGTCGATCACAAGATATTCGAGGCGCGGATAGTCCTGCCCGAGCACGGATTGGATCGTCTGCTCGAGGTAGGGAGCCTGATTGTAGGAAGGGGTAACGATGGAGACGAGGTGCATATCAAGTCTGAGATTGCTTCGGTCGTGGCGCCAAGGGCGCCTCTCCCTCGCAACGACATGTCAGAAAAGGGAGTTGTAATCCACTTTGGGGAAGATGGTCAGCTTGCCGCCGATCGTGGCGTCGAGGACTTCGCGGCCTGCTTCCCGATACGCCTCGCGGGCCATGGCATAGCCGATTTCGGAGGTGTCGAGGTCCGGCAGCTGCCAGCGGAAACCTTTGCCGAAATAGGCCGATGAGAAGTGGTTGGGGTCATCGCCCTGGGATGTGACAGTGGTATTCGGTTTGCCTGCCGTGGTGTAATTGTGATCCAAACCGACCAGGATGACCTGTCGAAACCCCATGTGGAAGGCGAGCTGCAGCGTGACGTTGGTCACCGTTGCCCCTTCCCAGACGCGGCCGCGCACATCGGTTGAGAAGCGGGGACCGGTGTAGGAGGTATAGATGAAAGTCGGTAAATTGGTAGTTGGTAGGTTGGTTGGGAAGTGACGGCGCGAGCGCCAGGCGAGGAACTTGGGCAGCGAGAGCCCAGCCAGATCGCCGGCGGTCTGTTCGATGACGAGGTCGTTGACAACGGTCAGATAGGTCGTGGAGAAGCCAAGCTCAGGGAACATCAGGTAGATGCGGTTCACCCCAAAGGTGAACTCGTCCTTGAGCCGGCTCATGTCCGTTTGCTTGAGGCTGGGGCCGTTGGCGATGAGGAAGGCGCGTTTGCCTTTGTGAATGTCCTTGAGCGCGGCGAGGCGGCGAATACTCTCCCGCCGCCAGGGATGGAGATAGGCAGCAGGGAGTTCAGGAATACGTTTGATCGAATCGTAGGAGGCTCGAGTAAATTGCCAGAGCGGGTTGGGGATGATGGTTTTCAAAGTTTGTTTCATGAGCTTTCAAGATAGAAGAAAGAGGAAAGAACGATTTATTCCGTACTTAATCTGGCGGTCGCGCCGCCGTCGACGACGAGAGCCTGGCCCGTCATAAAAGAGGATTGCTCATTATCGGCAAGGAAATAGATCGCGTGGGCGATCTCCTCGGGCGTGCCAACCTTGCCGCTGACGGTCCGCCGGGCGAGGTTATCCAGGCGTTCCTGCATGTCGCCGTGACCGGCATGCCCGCGGCCCAATCCCGCCCGCAGCATGGGAGTATCCACCGCGCCGGGCAGGATGGCGTTGACGCGGATGTTATCCGGTGCGAACTCGATCGCCATGGCGCGCGTCAGGGCAAGCGAACCGCCCTTCGAGGCCGCGTAGGCAGCGATGTTGGCAGAGGTCTGGATGGCATGCACGGACGAGACATTGACGATCGCTCCTCCTCCCGCGGCTTTCAGCAGCGGATGGGCAAGCTTGACGAATAGAAAGATCGAGCGCAAATTGGAAGCCATGACCGCGTCCCACTCTTCGACGCTGGTTTCCAGCAAAGGTTTTGCCACCTGGACCGCGGCATTGTTGACCAGGGCATCGAGCGTGGGGTGGAACGAGCGCGCCTGCTCGAAGATCTGCTCGGTCGATTCGGGGCGGGAGATATCTGCCCGGATGAACCGACCGTCTTCCGGGAAACCTTCGCCGAATTCGGCGCGGTCCACCCCGATCACGCGCCAGCCATTCGAAGCAAAGTGATGTACAGTCGCGCGGCCAATCCCGCCTCCCGCGCCGGTGATGAGAACAACGTTGTCTTTTGGCATTTTTACCTATTCGTTTCTTGTATGGTTCATTGTAGGGCGGGTTTGCAACCCGCCAAAGCTTGTGTTTCAAAGGATCGTCAGGCTGAAAGCCTGACCTACTATTCATTTGTCTGACAGGAATTTGGGACGACCTTCCAGTTGAACGGATCGTCGTAGTCTGAGTATAAGCTTACATCGTCCAGCAGTTCAAGGTTTTGTCCAAAGTATTCATTCAGAATGATGCGGAAGGTGTTTACGGGAGTTACCGTTGGATGAATTGAGGCGTCCACCCCGGGCAAATAATAGGCGTTCAGGATGCTCATCCGCCTTTGCCGGTTGCTGGGGATGGTGGGTCCGTGGTCGCCCTGGATCACGATGATTGGCGGCGTATCCGAGTTTGCAATGATCTGCGGCAGGATCTCCATCATGCGGCTGCTGATGTAAATTGCCTGATCGCGGTAATGACTTGTCCCTTCCTGGGTCCGGGTTGTGCCTGCTGCGGCCGGTTCGATCGGCCCGCCGGTTGGACCAAACACATAGGGCGGATGAGGCGCAATGATATGTACAAAAACAAACTTGGGTCCCTCAATATAGGACAGTTCATCCATCTTATCCAGGGTAAAGAGCGTACGTTCACGAAACCGCTCGGAGCCTGAGGTCTGCATCCCAAACCGGTTCCCATCCTGGATCAACCGGGCAAAGGTCGTTTCCATGAGGAGAGATTCAAATTCGTTTAGCTCTCCCCAGGAGTATCCCGGGCCCAGAAAGTAATCCGCGTCGGTCCATTCAGTGGACAGGAAGCCGGTGGCAAAGGCAACAGTTTTATACCCGGCCTGCTCCAGGCTTTTCCGTACGGCACTATCGTGGATCAAGACATCCAGCCCGGTGCGGTCCTCGGAGCCGGGGACGAAGCGGTCGCTGAGCGCGTCGATGTAATTGAAATTCAGGGAGGAGGCCAGCGAGATCTGCGTCTGGGCATAGTTGCTCAGGCTGCACTCCGCAATCGTGAACCCCATACTTTCCAATGAGTTCAGGAAGTCTGAGTTGTCGTATCCAAATTCGTTTTTCAAAACATCCGCCCGGCCATATCCGTCCAAAATGATGTAGTAAATATCAGGAGGCTGATCGCCAGCTTCCAGATGCAATCCTGAAACGTTCTTTTCTGCATTTGATTGCGACACCTGGCTTTGGATGGAAAAAGAGATCAATTGCACTGTGGGCAGGATCAACAGGAATAAACCGACCACATTCAGCGCATAGGTCGCTCGCGTAATACTGAGCGATCGGCGCGACGACCACCAGACCATCAAGCCTGCCAGAGCGAACCACAGGGGCACCAGGGTTCGATGCCGGAACAGGTAAAACCCGCCGACGTTCACACCCTTCAGCAAAATATAAACATGCCCGTAGGAAAAAAACAGGATCAGGAGGATCGTCGAAAGAAGGGCGGCTCGTCTCCAGTCACGATAGATCAGGCGGAAGACCAGAATCAAGGAACCCGCCATCAGCACGGACAAAAGCAATGGACGAAACCCTGAGGAGAACTCCACCTCGGAAATATTAATTGCCAGCAAAGCAATCACCGGATACACCGCGAACAGGAAGGAATGAAAGGGGATGTCCTGAAGCCAGGATGGTCTTTTACGCATGCCAGCCTTCATGGTTTGTCCACACATGTGTTGGGGACCAATTCAAATTCATTTCGGTCCTTCAGCGGTGCAAAATAGCTCTGATCTTCCAGAAGAGGCAGGCTTTGACCAAAATAGGAGTTCAAAACCACGCGGAAGGAATTGACCGGTGTAATGGAAGGATACAACACCTGCTCCACCCGGGTCCCGGGCAAATAATAGGCGTTCAAAATGGGCATCCTCAACGAAGGCTCCTCGGCCAGGTCAGGCAGGGGACCGTGATCGCCCTGGATGATAATGACCGGGGGAACCGCCGAATCTCGGATGAGCACATCGACCACGTTCAGAATTTCCTTATTGAGGAACCTCACCTGGTCTACGTACGCCGCCGCGGTTTCCTCATACGTGGCATCCTTGCCCTGGTACGCCGGTACTTCCCCATCGGGCCCGAATGTGTACGGGAAATGCGGCACGACAAGGTGAGCAAATACGAACAGATCTGCCTCTGTCTCAGGCAACTTTTTTATGTTCTCGAGAAGGGAAAAGACTCGCAGTCTTCTCAGGTCTTTGTGAGAGGCATCTCCCTGGCCCGGCGATTGAAAATCAGAAACAACTCTCAGCACTGTTGTATCGAGGATGAGAGACTCGAACTCGGTCAGAGAAGTGACAGGGTGCTCGAAATCCAGATACAGATCCGCATCCTCCCATTCGGTAAATGCCCAGCCGGTTGGAAAAGCGACGATCTTATAACCATTCGTCTCGAAGAATGAGCGGATGGCACTATGTTTGAGAAACGCGATGCGCTCGCTCCGGCCCAGATCATTGACATAGTCGTAGTTTAGTGACGAGGCAAGGGAGAAATCGGTATAAGCATAGTTGCTTTGACTGCAATCGGCGACATAAAAGCCGCGCTGGCGCAGGGACTCCAGAAATTCGCGGTTGTCATACCCGAGCAGACTTTGCAAAACATCCTCGCGCCCGTAGCCATCCAAAATGATGTAGTAGATATCGGGCCGGTCAGCGTTCGCGGCGACCTGGCTGCTGGCAGCTTGCACGGAACGATCGGCCGACGTTTGCTGAAGGGCGTGCAGGAAGATTCTCGAGGTGGGATAGATCAACAAAAAGATCGAGAGCAGGTTTAGCCAAAATGTAAATGTTCCAGGCTGAGCGAGCCGGCGCGCGACAAAATATAAGAAAGCCGCCAATAAGATCCCCAGCAAAGGCAGCAGAGTGCGATGCCTGAATATCGACATGTCTCCGAACGTCACATCTTCCAGGGTGTTATAGACCTGCCCATAGGTAAAAAAGAGGAACAGGATTGCCAACACAGCCAGCGCGGCGCGATGCCAATCCCGCAGTATCCACTTCGCCAGCCCAAACAGAAGGACGCCGCTGAACAGGAACACCAACAATGGGCGGAGGGCCACGTCCAGCGAAATCTCGTCGATGTTATAAGCCGCCAGTGAAAGGACCGGAAAGATCGAGAAGAGAATTGGATAAAGCGGGAACCTCCTAAGCATCCAGCCCTTCCATTAAATCAGTGGTGGAAATCTCCAACCCACCCAGTAGATTCCTGATGGTATTCCAATGGACTCTTTCCCACGCTGCGGGGCTTGAATTGGAATTGTGTGGCGCCAGCATGACATTGTCCATTTTCAGCAATGGACTCTCCGAGGGCAGCGGTTCGAGTTCGAAGACATCCAGGGCGGCGCCCGCGAGACGCTGGACCTGCAACGCTTCGACCAGCGCGGCCTCCTCGACGATGGGTCCGCGCGCCGTGTTGATCAGGACCGCGTTGGGTTTCATCAACGCGAGCGTGTCGCTGTTGATGAGATGATGGCTGGTCGGGTTCAGGTCGCAGTTGACGGAGACGAAATCGGAACGCGCAAGTAAAGACTCTAGGTCGGTCATCTCGATCCCGGTCTCAGCAACAAAGACGTGGTCGATCTCGACGATGTCGGTACCGTAGATTTTCATGCCGAAGGCGCGCGCCCGGCGCGTCACCGCTTTCCCGATGTTGCCAACGCCGATCACCCCCAGCGTGCATTCACTGAGCGCCCGGCCGGGGATCTTGTCCCATTTGACCGATTTCATCTCTTTGTCCATCCAGGGCTGGCGGCGGGCAAACGCCAGCATGTAGCCAAGGACTGTGTCCGCGACGGGCAGGGTGAAGGCGTTCAGGGTGCGGCAAAGCTTGATCCCATAACGGGAACAGGCTTCGGCGTCGATGGAATCGATCCCGGTCCCCCACTTGGAAATGACCTTGAGCCGCGGCAGACAGGCTTCGAGCACGCGCGCGCTGTAGCGGTCATCCCCGCAGATGGCGCCATCGAACTGACCCGCATACTCGAGCAGATCGATTTCCTCCATGCGCTCGCGCACATCCGGAACGATCAAGCCGATGCCATATTTATCGAATACGGGTTTGAAGCGATCCACGAATGGGATCATGTAAGGGGCAGTGAAGAGGACTGTGTATATCATTTTGTAGGTGGTTGAATTTTCTGTTATTTCGCCGGCGGATCAATGGACCTGATCCGTAACCGGTATAAAATCGAATGGACGCCCGGCATCTGAAAAATAACTTTCATCGTTCAGCAGTGAGAAATCCGTTTCCATAAACTTATTCAAAACGACGCGGAAGGAATTCACGGGCGAGATGGATGGGTAAAGACCTGTGTAATCCTGGTCCGGGAAGTAATAGGCGTTGAGGATTGCAAAATTCTCCGTGAAATCACCCGTCTCGGAATTATCATCTGAAAAGCCCTTGGGACCATGATCTCCTTGAATGATAATAATGGGCCTGGTCTCGGAGCGCTCGAACAGATCGTCAATGGCTATTATCAATTGCTTGTTGAGAAATTCGACCTGGTCAGCATACCGGCGGACATAATCCTCCTGGGACCCCTGCGAATACGGACCATCTGCGATGGTGAACAGGCGGTCGTGCTTCACCTGCTCCCCGTTCGGGCCAAACACAAAGGGAGGATGCGGCGCAAAAATATGGATAAACACAAAGTTGTCGCCATCCATATCGGCAGTGGCAGCGATCGAGTCAATATCAAAGAGGATATAGTTCCGGTGACGATTGTAAGGAGCCTCCACTGAGACAACATTCAACACGTTCGATTTCCCCTGCCGCACCTGCCAATCGACCCATAACCTGGCAAGTGAGGTTTCCACAAACAGGCCCTCGAAACTGTTCAAATCGAGTGAGTAGCCAGCCTCTGCCAGATTAACTCTCTCAGACAGAGAGACTGCATCTGGAGTTAGCATCACTTCCGCATCATCAATCGTAATTTTAATGCCATTGTTCACAGTTACGAATTGGTATCCATTTTTAGCCAATGATTGTCGAACAGCGTTATGTCTTAATAGCTCAAACAACGGGGTATAGTCCTGGGAGTTTGGATTGAGTTCCGGGAGCAAATCTTGAATATATGCCATGTTAAACGATGAGGTCAGCGACAGGATGGTTTTCCGATAGTTACTTGTACTCTTATCGGCAACGTAAAATCCCTTGTTTTCCAGATATTCGATGAATGCCGAATTATCGAATTGATAATATTCATCCAGGACATCCTGACGGCCATAGCCGTCCACAATGATGTAATAGATATCAGGGCGATTCTGGCCGGTTGCCTGAGCAACGACAGCCGCGGCCTGTTTTCTGTGGCTTTGCCAGGACCGAATTTCAAAATTAATGATGGTGTAGAGAGGTAGCAGAAGGAGAACCAGGCTGAACAAATTGAAGAACTCGGTGAAACGGTTCACCTGTTTGATCTTGGTTACATAAAATGTCCACGCAGAAAACAAGATGATGAGCAGAGGTAACAGGTAGCGGTGCCGGCCCAATTCGAATGACCAGCTTCTGGCGCTTTCATAGAGATGCCCATAGGAGAAAAAAATAAGTAGAGCTATTACGGCGATCAGTCCGGCTTTTTCTGCGTTCCTGAAAATCAACCGGAGCACCAGCCACACGAAGAGGCACACAAAGAGGGAGGCAATCAGGACACGCACAACCTGGTCAAATCCCACCTCCTGGATATTTTGCGCCCACAGAGCCAGTACAGGGTACAACCCGAACAATAACAGGTAAATAGGAAATTTCTTCATTGTTTTGCACTTCTCATAAAAAGCTGGCCTATTCGGCCTGCCTGGATTGGTTTCCATGCCAGGATGCCATCCAACACCAATAAAGCCAGGATCCACATCCCCAGGTAAAACTGAACGCTGGCTGACACAACATGCCGGTATATCCCCATCACATCGCCATGCCAGGTAATAAAGTAGTGCGGAAAAAGCAGGATACTCATCCCAATTGCCACCCACCAGGTCTTGTTTTGGGTCCAGGCCCGGTTCAGGGTTGCGATCAGTACTGCCGCCCACATCAGGGCAAACAGGGGCAAGAGGTATTGGCGTGGGAAAAGCAGGGCTTCCAACCTGCCGGGGAGAACCGGTGAAAAGCTCCTCGAAAATAAAAAGGATTGAAGGTTCTGCATACCGATCAAAGCATTAAATTCGGTCAGGGGTGCTTTTATACTTTCCAGCGGATCAGACAACAACCACTTCATGTAACAACCTTTGCCGGCCTGGCCCAGCCACAGACGGTAATCTTCCAGCGCCGGATTTTCATAAAAAGCACGATCCGAGCTGTTGGCATACTGTCCGGCCAGCTGCATTAATTCGGGCGAGACCGGCATACCGCAGCCGGTGAAAAATTCAGTCGCCCGTGCATCAGGAAGGATCCTGCGGCCCAATACATTTTGGAACGGAAAAACCCAGCGATCTCCAAGGTCAGCCGATAAATTACTCAAAAAGAACATGATCATGAAAGCGATGGAAAGGATGAGATATTTCCGATCGATGACGCGCAGTGCAAGGAGCAATAAAAGGAAGAGAGCGATCATTAGCACGACCCACGCATTCGTATCGCGGGAAAATGTCCAGAAAAGTGCCACAAGCAAAAGAAATACAACCTTCCCCCAATGCCACTCCTTGATCAGCCAGGACCATCCTGCAAGGAACAACGCCATGAGCGACAGGGATAAAGATTCCGTAAGCAGGACCGAATCCCAGCCAATGATATATCGATCCAGACTCAAAAGTAAGATCAGGCCAAAGGCTGCAGGCTTTAGAAAAGATGCGTGCAAGGAGTATGCCACAGCGACGGCCAGAATACCCCAGCTGACGATCGAGAGGATTCCCTGCGCCCAGGCAACTGTTTCCTCGTCGTTCCCAAATAATTTCAACAGCAAGGGAAAAACCGGCGGGCGTGAACCTGCCAGGAATTCGCGTCCGAAGATGGCTTCCTTCGAAATGCGCACATAGGAGGTTGTATCCGCAGTTGTCTTTACCCTCTGTACAGCTTGTGAAAGATTAAGGATCCGTAGCGTGGCATACGCGGCCAGGACCAGCACCAGCAGGGTATAAACGAGAGTCGATTTTGGAATGTTTGCAGCAAGTTTCATAAATGAGGGCGTCTATCCGTGCATCGAGCCAGTGACAGAGGCTTCTGATCAATTCAGTTCCCACACGAAGGGGGGATCTCAGAGAAATCATACAATTTGGGAACAGGGGAAAAATAACTGACATCGTCGAGGATATCATACTTCCCGCCGAAGTATAGGTTGAACACCAGCCGGAACGTATTGACGGGTGTGATCTCCGGATAAAGCTTGTCTTGATGGCCCGGAAAGTAGATTGCATTAAGAATCAACACCCGCTTATTCTTTGGCTGCAGCCAGGGACCGTGATCACCCTGAATGATGATGATTGGCGGCACATCGGACTCAGCCAGGATGGTGTCTACGGCTTGCAACATCTTTTTGTTGAGAAACTGGGCCTGATCCACATATCCTTTTTGATATAGCTTCGCCGGATACAGGCGCTGCTCATTCCAGAAATCGGCTGGATCGGTCGGGTTGCCCTGCGGGTCAAAGACAAACGGCGGGTGCGGGGAAACCAGATGCAAATAAGAGAAGGTCGGCTCCGGCATTCCGGCAATGTCGTCGATATTGTTGAATACAGTGTTGAAGCGATCGCGAGCAGTAATGCCCAGAAGGGCATCCGGGTCCACCCAACCCCACTCCTGTACATAGCGGGCAAGGGTCGTACGCATGAACAGGGCCTCAAATTCGGTCATGCCGGAAGAAATGGGCGGAGGACTCAGGAAGTGATCGGCGTCAGACACGTTCAGCCATGCGAACTCCGTCTCGGCGGTCACGGTTTCGTACCCCAGGCTCTCGAAGTTATAGCGCACCGCGTTGTGTTTGAGCGAATCCCATAAAAGGCGGCGACCCGTGTTCTCAGGCGCAAACTTTTCGCTTAACTCCGGCAGGTATTGCATATTAAGAGAGGAACCTAACGAAATCTCGGTCCGGACATAGTTGCTCTGGCTGCACTCAGCGACAAAGAAACCACGCTTCTCCAGCTCGCCCAGGAACTCACTGTTGTCAAATCCATAGGCCTGCTCGAGCAGATCGGCGCGGGTATACGAATCCAAAAGAAAAAAGTAAACGTCGGGAGGGTTTTCGGGACGCACCAGATCGGCCTGAATGGGGGCCT
>Ga0105098_10000191_pt1 | contig 19598 bp, 37 predicted proteins | sample PPLLak21cMay2015_FD_79137 | JGI IMG/M metagenome (GOLD analysis project Ga0105098, IMG submission 79137) | Freshwater sediment microbial communities from Prairie Pothole Lake near Jamestown, North Dakota, USA - PPLs Lake P7 Core (1) Depth... | ecosystem: Environmental > Aquatic > Freshwater >... | reverse complement strand
GAAAGGACTTACAGGACGTAATGTTATAGCAAAATTCATTACCGATGTATATCAACCAGCTACTGATTACAGTGATATGATACGCCAATTATTTGCATCTGGTGATGCTAAAGTTAGTGGTGATAAATTAATCGCAAATCTCAAAGCAATTACCGATAAAGTATCTGCACTTGTTACTAAATTTAAATCTGATGTTCAATCAGATATTAAAGAACAAACTGGTGGAAAGGCTTACACAAAAACTACTGCGGAATCACCTGCACCTGCGATTCCTGCGTAATAATTAACTCACATTGATTTCCTTCAAACTTAGTGGATATGGCAACATATCCATTTTTTTGTTCTGTTCTATTCTGAAAATCCATCATTACATTTTTATCTAATTTTGATTCAAATCGTGTAATGAAATCATCAGACGATTCAGGAAACAATGTGAATGATTTGACTTTGTACGCATCAATAATGTTCAACTTTCCGATAAATGAAGATTTAGTATCATCAAAAAGCTCAACAAAGAAAGTCCGACCTTCCTCAATTTTAGATGAGCACAACATACAAATATGATATGCAGGAGCAAACACACCATCCAAATCAATAATCCTAACACTGAAAATGCGACCCATATATAGGTTTGAGTTATCAAATAACTCACCAATTTCATCGGATTCGCTATATATCATGTTTGGTTCGATCATAATACTAACTCCTTTCCAATAATATAGAATCCTTATTACTATTTGTCAATGGAAATTTTTATAAACTATATAAAAGAGGAATTCCCTATGAGAAAAGATCTAACTATATTCACTTTAATGGGCATCTGCTATGTATTCATAGAAGTTGCTTTCAGTTCAATTGTTTCACTACATGCTGCTTTAATAGGCCAAAGTTCACTTTGGATGTTTTTAGTAGGTGGATTGCTAGGTTTAGCATTGGGCAAAATGAACGAATTGAAGCCAACTCGTAACATGAGATATCCACTTAATATCTTCGCTGGAGCAGCCGTTATAACAATGATTGAATTGGTTTCAGGACTAATACTTAATAAATGGCTCGGATTTGCCATTTGGGATTATAGTTCAGCTAAGTTCAATTTCCTTGGACAAATCGATTTAATTCATAGTACCTGTTGGGTTGTGCTGACACCATTTGTATTCTGGGCTGATGATGTAATGAAACATTATATGTTTGGTGATCCAAAACCAGATCCACTATACACATATTACTTAAATAACGATTAAAACTATTTGACATTATTACAAAAATAATCTATATTTGTAATTGTCGGTGACTTTGGGTGTTGCAACCTGATTAATGTTGAGTCATTAGACCTTTGGTGATCCCCTACGTAAAAGACCCCAGTGATTGCTCTCACTGGGGTCTTCTTTTATTTAATTATTACACTGATTCGTGCATTCCTCTTGGTGCAGGTAACAGATCCTTAACCTCTGAATGACTCATACTTTTATTCTTTATAGCATCTTCATAAAATGTAAATGGTAATTCCATTACTTTATCTGGATTATGCATTAAATAATCTCTAATTGATAACATAGCCATTCGATTGCGTGTTATCCACTTCAAAAATTCGGTTCCATCGGTTCTACTTAACTTGATAGATACATTATCTCGTGGAGATATGACAGCCTTCCCCAATGAAATATCGCGAATATATCGCATAGGCTCGTGTATCTGCCCATCAGCTCGTTTATGTCCAGTTTGTTCTATATATAAATCAAATGCTTCGAATTGATCTAAATTATTTATATTGATAGGGGATGGTTTCTTTTTTCCACTATGACTTGAGATTCCTTTCAAATCACTCGATGAGAAATTATTAATTAATGAAGTCTTAGGCATCCCACGTGGAGCATCAACATGAGGTTCTTCAAGTAGTACACTAACAGCTTCAAATACAGTATCTATGATATCTGTATTGGATTCAGTGCGCAATGATTCTATAAATACACATAATTCGTTAATCATGTATATAGTTTATAAATATCAGCCTCATACAAATATATCAAACCATCCCATCCCAATCCATGTCCAGTTTCTTTGGATGTTTCTATTACAATAGAGTCATTGGTAATAGAACGGAAAATACCACTAACTGTACCAAATGATAAATTTCGATCCTTTACACATTCATCTGTAAGACAAATCACAACATCCCGATTAATATACTTACTATAACATAAAGGAAATAATACTGGACGCACAGTAAAATTATGAATTACTTTTTCAAAAAATGCAGAAATTGCACTATCAAATATATAGTGCTTTAATGTAACTTTCAGCATTACAGTATGTCAATTGAGTCCGATGAAATTTGACGTTTATTTTGCTCACCTGTTATATATAATTCACACATCAATTCTAATTCAGGAAATGCTTCACTTATTATTCGAATAAAGTTACAGTCTTCTATTGATAATGAATAATCAGGATCATTATCAACTAAATATGAAACCATGTTCATATATAATTCAGCATCATATTTCGTAATATTCATATAATCCTCTTAGGTATAATCTCTCAATTTAATGGGAGTTCTGCTATGATGTCTTTCGTGTACCTTCGGCTTCACTATTTTAATAATAGAATTAAATTCAGCCGAGAATGGAACTATAAATTTATTAGGAAGTTCTACCATCGAAGCAAAATTATCTTCCGGTCTAATATCATAGCCATAACTCAATGTCAGATAGTGATACAATAACTGAATATTGGCTTTCCGCTTAATCATTCGCAAAGTATTTTCTGGTGGATGTGCTTTGTTATCTTTAAGCAAAGCTAATCCAATTTGAGTTGCATCAAATTCATTCCGCAATAAACTGCGTATTATTTTTCGCTTAGATCGAAAATCAACACGATCCCCTCGCAACATTTTCTCATATACTTCTTCACCATCGCTACCAGCATAATTATTCATATTATTAACTGCTTGATATGCATGCCCATATTCATGTGAAATTATGAATAGACGATACGATAACGATTTAGATTCATCCAATTCAATATACATTTGACGAGATACAGTTTCATAATGATTACCATCGCATTTACTGGAAATAGTCATCTTAATATTATTCAATTTACAATAGTTAGAAATTAATTTAACCACCGCATGATTACGGAATTCAACGTTCATAATACCTATAGCGGAGTTAATTATTTATGTTCAATCGCATTAGCTAGACTACGAAGCTCCGATGGAGTCAACGTAAGCATAATAGAGCCACTGAGGGGTTTCCAATCACCCCAAAATTGACTCGAATCAGTAACTTCAATCCCAAACGTATTAAATATTGCATTATATATTCTATATTCAGCAATAGAACTAATGTGTCTAAATTCAATCAACTTCGCTGGAGTTTTATTTTTTGCTTTACTCGTCATTTCGTCATTCCTTATAAATATTAAACATCATCAAACAATTTTACACGAACACCTTGTTTAGCTTTACGCCAATTACTATGTATCCATTTATATATTCCAGTAACAATTTCAATAATAAAAAATATAGCGACCCCGGCTACAATCAATACAAACACTGGTATTAACCCAAATGATGCATACTCATGTATATGATACATCGGCTTCATTCCATCAGAAATAAATGGGATTTGATATGCAACCCAACCTAATCCAGCAACCAATAGCATAGATATCCCAATCAAAAGAGAAATACAAAATACACCAAATACTATTTTTACAAATAACTCAAGTAGTTCAATTGACTTATTTCTAATAAATAACGCAACTACGCTAAGAAATGATAGTTGGGTGGATTCTACACGATCAATATGTCGCTCAGTTGTATGTTGAGAAAAATTAACATTTGAATAATCTCTGCCATTACTACGATGCTTCTTATGTTTTCTTTTATTAGACATTATTTACCAAACCATTTCACATTCAATTCATTAAGTGTATTAGTTTCCATTAGCTTCAATATAGAAATATTAATGCGATTTGCATAGGGATTATTTTGATTCATGAGAATTCCGTAGTTTTGTTGATTAGATACATCACTTAAAACAAAATACGCATCATGTTTTTTTGCATAATATCTCAATGTAGGCTCATCGAAGAAGATAGCATCCACTTTCTTATGTTTAAGTAGCTGAACTGCACTATCCAGTGTAGGAACTGCATACCCAGTACCATCGCATTGTTTAACAGCAAGTTCGCTTGTTGTGCCAGCTAAATACGCAATATTCTTTCCATCTAAATCACTCATAGTATTATATGCATATGTTTCTTTATCAATTTGAATAGTAGCAGACATCTGAGAAATAGCCAATCCAGCAAAAGATACACCAACCAAAATTAAAATAGCGGTCATAATTTTTGTTAATGGATGTTTTGGTACTTTATCACCGTACCCAACAGTACTACAGGTTACAATCGTAAACCACAACACATCAAAAATTCCATATCGATATGCATCATTAAATGCATCTGCTCGTTTATCTTTAGTTACGATATCAGATCCACGTTCAACCAACCAAATTATGTGAGATGATATAACAAGAAACAAAATAAATGCGATCCATACACTGATAAAATCAGATCCCAATGCAACACCAACCGACCTCCACAAACTATGATCCGATTCGGCTCGTACCATTGCCCCAATACCAGACAACTTATATGGGTATGAAAATGTATAATTTTTCATTCGGTCTGATGTAATTGATATCGCGGAAATGGCGACATCTACTTTACCACTATCAATTGCCGTAAATATATCCTGAAAACTATCAACTGACGTATATATGACATCCATTTTTAGATTCTTAGCGACCTTCTCGATAAGATCGATATCATAACCCTCATACTCACCATCAGTCGTTGACATTACAAATGGCTCGATTGGATTGATTGCTACTCTTAATGTATCCTTTGCATGAACTGAAAAGAATCCTAGAAGAATTAACACAAACACGGTTCTCATATACACTCCTTTTAATAGTTTCATATAATATAGAAAAAGTGAGGATTTTTGTCCTCACTTTTTTCACATTTTATAGACTATCCAAAAGGTTTTGTGCTTTTGCATTCTTTAGTCCGAGAGCTTCTTCGACCTTGTTGTCAAGATTCGAGGAAGTTTCAGCCTCAAGAATTGCGTCAGCCTTATCCATCTTCTGTTGCATCTTCTCTTTTCGTTCATTGAACTTGGAGAGGGTATTTCCCTGAGTATTGACCTGTGCAATCGACTCAGTAGATTTAATAACCTGATCCTGTGCCTTCATGAACTGGAGATCGCGCTTGGCTTGATCGATATTGGCAGTGAGAATGTCAACATTCTTCTGCTGTTGTTCTACCTTTCCAGTAATCATAACTCGCTGTTGTTCAAGTGCAGCGATTTCTTCCTTGATTCCAACGCACTTTTCAGCTACTTGAATTGCAAGATCTGTCTTTCCCTGTTCCTTCAATGCCTTGGCTTGAGTGGTTCGGGTAGACAATTCAGCTTCCTTAGTAGCCTTGTCACGTTCGATTCCCTTCTGAGTAGCCTTCACGGTTCCGTAGTTATTCTTCGCCTTGGCAAGTTCATCAGTCATTGTACGAAGATCCTGTTCCGAGAAGGAAATGATATTCGCGTCTTCAATCTTCTGTTCAGCTTCGTTGCTCTTAGCAACAAACAGCTTCTTCAATCCGTTTAGCAGTCCCATATATTACTCCTTTACCAATGTGGAAATTGTTTCAATTGAGCCGTCAATAGTATAGAACATACTTTGAATAGCTGCATACAATTCGTTCAAGTCAAGATTCTCTGCTTGGAGATTGCACTTCAAGTATAGATGACCATTAACAAGACCGAAAGCACCATGAACAGACGAACTATTCGCATTAAGCAAATACTCAGCAAGTGCAGGTGACACGTTACCATTTACGCGAACATCACCGAGATCAAATGCGAGAACAACAATGTCATCCTCAACATCAATCAATAGTTCAAGCTCGGTTTCAGGTTCTGTGACAATGAAGAGATCTTCACGTCCTTCAACTCGTGTGAAGTTGATATCAGAAATCATGTACAGCAGGTCTAGAACGTGCAATGAGTTTGCTTGTTCTTTTGTAGAAATTGACATTTTTTATCTCCTTAAAGGGGTTTACTTGGGGTGTAGATACTAACTTCGATATCGCTGATAACATTTCCGATCCAGAACTCAATCCAACCAGTTGTATTATCACCAGACCAGTCAATGAATGTATGTGGATTACCACCACAGTCACTATTGGAAAAATATTCACAAAGTGTTTTGATTCCCTTTACTTCATCATCAGAATAGTTGACTCCGAAGAAGGTTCCTGCACTTTTCTTTTCCCAGATAATTTCATGTGGTTGATCATTTGTATCATATACAGTAATGCTATATGATGACAAAAGATCCAATCCATCAGGGGTAAGAACAAACGGAGCTGCTTCCTTTATGTCCAATCCCTTATCACAATAATACAGAATAATATCGTGATCAGACCCAACTTCGCGGATTAGAACCATATAAGTAATATCCGCATTCATTGGCTTGCATACATAACCAGTGTAATTAAACAGACCGTTTGGATCTCGATAATGTCGAGTTTCAACGATTTCACATTCAAGCTCGGTTACATTGTGGTCTTCCATAATCCCAAGGGAAGAAAGAACCACAACATCACCAGTTTTATGATTAAGCAATGTATTCATATAATTACGAAAGAATAAAAGCACCAATGAGAATAACTACTACAATAACCGCACCAATGACAAGGATATAGAACAGCACACCATGACCCGAATCGGTCTGTACTGGCTGATTCATGCGTTGCTGTTGCTGTGCTGCTACAAGCTGTTGATGAGCCAGTTGACGTTGCTGTTGCTCAATCATCTGCTGTTCATGATACATTCGATCAATTTCAGCCTGATGACTTGCATTTACAATCATCTGAGTAGCAGCGAGTGTCATAAACATATGAGTCATAGGATCATAATAACCGTAACCGTATCCACCACCCGGAACCGAATGATACACAACATTAACAGTACGACCACCACTTGAAACTGTCTGAGGGATATATGCTGGACGAGTAGAGGGTGCCTTAGATGTAGTAAAGGTATTCTGGGATGCTAGTTTACTGCGATATGCAGATTCCGCATCAGCCTTAGAAGCAAAGGTTTTACCTGTAGTCGCGGTATTTTTAGATAGCTTAGAATCAATTGCATTAGGAGTCTTGGATGTAGTTGGTGTCGTTGCTACTACTGCACCCGTTGCTACTACTGCACCAGTAGTCACACCAGCCTTTGTAAATGTAGAAGCCTTTGACTTATCTACCTGAACAACTGGAGTAGGAGTTACAGGCTTAACAGGAGCTGCTGGTTGCTGAGTGAATGTGGATGGCTTGCTAGGAGCCGTTGTATAAGTCTTTGCTGGTGCAGATGGCTTATACGATGGAGTCGATGATTTGAAACCGGAACTCTTGAAACCGGAACTGCGGAAACTACCGCCACCATAACTCTTTGCACTGACTTCCGCACCACAGAAAAGCAGTGCAAGGAGGATAATAAGATACTTCTTCATTTATTTGATCCTTTGTTTTATTAAGGGTTAATTCCCTTGGTTACTGTAATATAGAAATTTCCAGATGTTTGTCAATAAAAAAAGTCGCCTTTCAGCGACTTTTTGATTCATGCCATTAATATCAAACGATATTCAGAACACATACGATTATAGTAATAAAGTAAACTACACCAGATAAAAAGGCACATACAGACCACGCATCACGATCAGTAGATGAATTCTCAGATGATTTATGCATTTTATAAATATAAAATCCCCAACCACCAAACATCACAGTAAACAAGATAATTGAAAATAGCGCAACTAGGGTTCCACCCATAACTTTCCAAACAACAAGAACAACGGTCAATTTACCCATCGGAGTATTAGCAAATTCATTGGTTCGACTCGTGATTGCTTGCATTGAGGCATCCACTGCTTTACCAATTTCCGAACCAATTCCAATCCATCCCTTGACATTTTCTTGGGTTGATTTTTGTTCTACCAATTGTTTCTGAGCATCCGTGAGCAACGAATCTGGAATTTCCACGGAATAGGCAAATCCGCATAGAATCATGAGAGCCAATAGCAGTGATCGCATTTTTTACATCCTTTGTTTTAGTATGGTTATTATGTGGTTTGGGGCAGCATCATTCTGAACCAATGTACACACCAATGTCGGATGATCCACAGATTCAGTATTTACTGCATCCATAGCATCCATAATGATGCAAGCATCATCGTCATTTGAGTTTCCATGATAATCTTCGTTCATAATGATCTCCTTTATTAGAATATAGAAAAAACATTGGAATCTGTCAAAGATAAAAACGACAAAAGTATAAACTTTAGTATATCAAAGGCTTTCATTATGGCAAACGTATCACCAATCAGCGGAACAATAGACACTATTTTCATTGCAGATCTATCTCTGACTGCATTAGATTGTTCTAACTTAACAATTACTGTATCATCTGGTGATATCTACATTATTGATATAAATGAAAGCACAAAAACTGTTGAATTTAGTGTAAAGGATAGCATTAAAGGATCTAAAACCATCTCATTTACCGATGGAACTAGCACCGAAACGATATCAGTCATTCTAGAATTACCACAAGATATATCAGCCAGACCTACATTCGCTGTGATAAACGCTAAAAGACCTCAATGGCCTTATAGAATTTATTAATCATTTAGTTTTTGATATCTTTTTAGCTGATCCATCATCAAGTTTTCTATTATAATAATACTCTCTGATTGTATCTGCGTAATTAGCGCACCATAGTATTTGAGCAATACATAATGTAATAAAATACTCATCAGTCATATTTAATCGTTTTGCTTTATCTGAAATCAAATTTGCAATAAATTCAGACATGTACAAGCATCTAGTCTCTTCGGATAAGTGGAATTCAGTCACGCTTTCAATCTCAAGTCCATGATCTAACATGTAAAGAATTGATGCATACACAATACCATCAAATGGTATATTTAATTTTTTAGCTTCTATTTGACATTGATTGTGTGTAGAATTCTTATGTATGTAAATTTTGACAGCATCCATCTCAACGTTTCTCCGTTAGTTTCTTATATAGTAAATATATTAAAGATAACGCATTGACGAAATAATTAATATGCAAAGGCCACTGCATAAGTCCAGTTTCTACATTCTGCATTATTATGTATGCCCACATCCATATTTCACCGAGTGCCCAAAATATTAAAAATGATAATGATAGAGCTTTAGTTTCTTGGGTCTTCCAAACTTGATATACCTGTGGGAATGCACAGATAGCGAAGAAAAATGCACCCATTGCTCCGAATAATTCCATCATTTTGGTGTCTTCTGTTTCATGTAATGATCACATTCATCATTTACAACAGGTGATGTTGAAAAATAAGATTGCCAATGAGGTGTTGGCGTTGCCGTGAATCGATAACACGTATTTTTCTTGTTACAGTTTTGTCCGTTACACATAGTTATATCTGGCATAATTCATCCTTTTATTTATTCATCTGGAGGGGAATCATCTTTTGTAATTCGTTTAATTTCTAACCAAATGATACAAAAAACACTTCCACCTAATATCAAAAATATAGTACCCATATAACCTCTTATAAGTACTCTTTGTTTATACAAACATTAGTACAAATGCTCACTTATTAATTCAGGAACCAATTCAGGAATCTGACCTGCTCTAAATGCAATTTCAGCACCAATCTTTCTATCAACGAACAAATCACCACTTGTAATAAATCCCTGAATTACTGGGTAATTATTAGCGATAGCATCACGTCTAAGTCCAGTTTCCGATAGTGTAGCAAAGCAGTTATGATGTCTCCGACCACATACAACCATACCACAATCTATGTTTTTTGGTTGATGGGCATAGACGGTTTTATTAGCAACCCATATAGCAGCACATAAAATCTTTTCCATTCAATCATTCCAGTGTTTAATTATTCCAGCTACGATACATATATTTGTAAATACACTCGACAACACTAAAACTGTACGATATATAGCAACTGTATCTGCCTCTTTATCGGTCGCACCAGTCTTTGACCCAAGTGCTTTTGCCCATAATCGCCATACATTTTTAATATAATCAAACATAGTTATCTGCATTTCTCACTGTGGATAATACTTTATCTTGTCGCATACTCCAAATATTGATATCCTTATAAGTATCAAATGGATTCAAACGTGGATGTCCATTTTCGGCAATATCAATATAATAACTAGCAACCGATCTAGAATCGAATTCACCAGTTTCAGTATTAATTGGGAATTCAGTAATCACATGTTCTTCGACCCATGCATTGTCGGGATCATTAGCTTTAATGAGAAATAAAGCGGTATCAGCACATTTAAATGCTTCTTTCATATAAGGCAAGGACTCACCCCTTTCAAGGGTTGTCAACGCTTCTCTATGAGCCTGTGTAGTAAAAATCACATCACAATGAGTTTTCAATTCATCAATAAATGGATGCAACGCATCAATAGTACCAGTCACGATTTGTGGCATATCAAATGCAATCAAATCATAGTGAGAATTCATGTCAAGATATTCTCTAACGTACTGAATACCATCCTCACCAGTAGGAATAGTAATATAATTAATATTATTTGCTAGTCTACTATCATCCTCCCGATATGCATAAAATCGCTGTGCAATAACCTCTTGTCGCAGTTCTGGATTGATGAATAAAACCATTTTTCCATTAAGAGCAGCTTCTACTGTTTTTCTGATTAGATTTAGTGTTTTACCACCATTACAAAAAGACATTATCATATGCGATTTATACATATTTTTCCTATTAATTTAATTCCATTACAAATATAGAAATATTTTACCTAATTTACTAAAAAATGTCAGAGGATTTTACTCCCCTGACATTCAGCGACTACACAACACACTTACTTAATGATCTGAACTTCATTGCGCTCAGCATTGAACGAATCAATGAACTGAGCACGAGCCAGCTTGACATCGACAATACCAGCCAGACGAAGCAAGATAGGACTTCCAAACATGACATCAAGTGCCTTTAGGAAAGAAGTCTTACGACCTTCTGAGCGAACGAATACTTCGTTAGGATGATTCACCGTAGAAATATCAACAAATACTTCACATTCAGTCTTATCACCTTCATTACCAACCTTGATAATGCAAGAAGTCATCCGCTGGCCTCGACGCAGAACATCCTCGTTAGACTTAGGATGAACGTAGGCAACGCTCTTCGACTCGCACTCCAGACGAGCCTTGGCAACTGCAAGCTGATCTTCCAGTTCAAGCACATCATATCCACTCTTAGTAATATGCTTACTGTAGCGGAACTTGGTGATGAACGTCTTTCCATTGATAACAGTTTTCATTTTATTTTCCTTTGTTTTGTTTTAACTTCTTTTAATATAGAATTTTTTCGATTATTGTCAATGATTTTTACTCATGTACATTATCAAGATTTAACTTTGATACGACATCCAAGAAGTAATTCTTGTATATATCAATATCAGGAAATACATCGAGCATTCGATACAAGTAAGGCTCAAAAATAGGATAATGAACCGAAATATCTTTCTTCGTGTACAGTTCAATACCATCCTCGATAAGAGGAATACATTGACCTACTTGAAATGTAAACAACTTATAAAAATCTTCAATTACTAACTTATCCTTACCCAAGTTAGATAGTTTTTCCAACTTAATAGAACGCAATGCTTTAATCTTATCTTCGGCATTACCTCTAAGAGCTGGCTTTACAATTTCTCGATATTCAGTACGTGAAATAAATGATAAAATTCCACGTAATGCTCGTGCTGCTTTGCATTCAATATTCCTAGCAACCAATGATTGAATTGGAACATAATGCTCCTGTGCATGCAATCCATGAGTGAAAAATATCATGTTATTCACTTCATCAATTGTTCCTTTCATACAATCAGTTACGATTCCATTGGATACAGAACATAAATTAACATCTACTTCACGATCAGTAACAATCAATGAACTAGCCTCAGTTGCAATTTGACGACAAATTTGCAATTCAGGTAATGTATCTATATAAAACATCACATCAACATCGGAACTATCATCAGATCCGAAAATTGTATATTCTTTAATCTTGTATTTATCTAACATATTATTCATATGCCTAATATAGGAATTATTTAGATTTTGTCAATCGTTCTTTTATACGATCCAATAACATATTTCGATCCCGTTCACTTGGAACATAATCACCCATATAAATAGGATCAATTCCATTGAATGAATCCCCAAAATACTGAACATTTATAGTTCGTCTAATACATTCAGCATACAGGGATTCATATCTAATTCGCAGATAATTCAACTTATCATAGAAAAACTTAACATGACCTGTGTTAAGAGTGAACTCTTTTGGCTGGCCTTTCATTGAAAATCTTCCCTTTCTCACGCAATTAGGAATTCGTTTCAATTCACGATGCTCAGCAACTAACATTTTAGTATTCAATTCACTTGGATCAATGCCTACATTAATACGTGTCATTTTTTAGATGCTGAGATGAATGTTTTTTCCCACTTATCTAATTTGGCATCCATGATACTATTAAGTTCATCGATGGTTCCACCATTAGCGAAGAACAAAGAAATAGCACAAATAGTAAGATCAACACATTCAGATCTAGCTGGTTCATCCAATTTCTTATGCTTTTTCAATCTGCTAGAATCCTCAATGCACATGGCACGAGATGCTTCACCTAACTCTTCACAAGTATGAGCCAAAATTGTATACTTTGACTCGGATGGATCTGTTAGTTGAAGCGTTGTCAACTTACCAATTCGATTTAAGCGTGTTCTAGTAGACATTAGTTATTCCCAATCAACATGGTTGTATCATTTCCATAGATCTCTTCAAATCCATCCACAATAACTACATCATATTTCGATGATTTCATACTGATGGTTCGATTAGTATATGGACATTTGTATGTAATAAATCCACCTGTGATAATTGGACGAAATGATTTATGACATAGAATAGTTGTCTTATCAAGTACCAAAGTTACGCCACCAACGACATCTTTAATATTTTGATACTCTGCATAAATAGCATTCAATTTAGTTTCAGCTTTTTGCTTTATATTCTCCATCTCAGTAATAAAGTCATGATATGAAATCACTTCATTATGACCAAGAATAAATCGTTCACGTACAGTATCATTAAGTTTCTTGAACTCACAATACCGAGAATCTAGTTTTGATGATTCTATTTTAACTTCATAGTCTACTATGACTGAATTATCGTTAAGACCTCGCACATCATAGTGTTTATCATCAAACTTCTTCATTATTGCTGTAATTAGCCTGTTACGCAACACGGTGCAAAATGAAATCGCATGTTCAGAAACATTAAAATCTCCCATATCCACTACACGAATACCTAGAGGAGTTTTCATACTGTATGAATCTGTTATATTATAGGCATATTCATTGTAGTATGTTTGATATTCTTTTGGTGTAGAATAACTTATTAATACACTATGAGATCTACGCACTATAGTAAATACATGCATACCTTTCAAGGTAACTTCATAGAATTTAGAATCCTCAAACCCAAATTTATCATTAACCGGAACGACCTTTAGGACATCATGAATATTTCCGGTTGTTGATGATTGAAGTTCAGTTAGAAATATATTCATCCATGTATTGAATAGAGATTCTTTGAAATTCACATATGACGAGCTACTGAAAAAATAATGTTTCATACTTTCCGTTCCTTTGTGCTGTTATCTAATGTATCAGCGGGGTTAAATGATTTGTAAGTTCTTGCATCTTCATAATCCCAAATAGTGCCATCAGAACGAAAGCATATGGAAAATAATGATTCTTTCATTGTACCAGCATCATTTCCATTACCATCTACTAATTTTTCAATGCGTTCACCTGCATGAAGTACATATCCAATATCACCATCAGACCAATTACATTCACCTACAAATGACTCAAGGCCAATAGCATTTAAGGCATTTAATACATCAACTATTTTTTGGGGAGTATTCTCTTTCATTATATGAATATAGAAATTAATCTATATTTGTCAATGGAGAACTGAATATGAATTTTTTTATAGACACTGAATTTATTGATGACGGAAAAACATTGGAACTAATATCGATTGGTATTGTATGTGAAGATGGTCGATATTACTATGCGGAATCAAGTGAATACGATGAATCAAAAGCATCTGATTGGGTAAAGGACAACGTAATAAGCAAATTAAAAGGAACGCCTAAACCACTAAAACAGATACGACATGAATTAATTAGATTCATCGATAAATGTAGAGGATATAAGTCACCACATTTTTGGTGTTATTTTGGTGCATGGGATTGGTTATTATTCTGTAGAACTATCAGTAGAACAGGTCAACTAATGGATTTACCTGCTGAATATCCGCATTTGTTTTTTGAATTAGTTCAATTAGCTAATGAAAATGGATGCCCACATCTTATACCAATGATGAAGGCATCCAATAAAAACGCACACAATTCGCTTGATGATGCACGTTGGACAATGGAAGTATATAATGCAATTATTCGATTTGATGAATTGAATAAAAGGAAAATTAAACCTGTTTAACTTTCTTCGGAATATACATTAAGCTGGCTCTATTACCACTGTAACTTGGATTCCCTTCAAGCTGTCCATTCACTATCAATGCACCAATTTCACCAACCATACGATTGATATTATCAGTCATATGAGCCTGTTCACGACCCTTGAATTGGATAGTAATCTTAACTCGATGCCCATCCTTTAAAAATTCATCAGCATCATCAATCTTTCGCTTGAAATCCGCTTCACCAGTAACAGGACGCAGTTGAATTTCCTTCATTTCAGTTGCTCGTGCATTTGCCTTCGCAATTTTCTGTTGTTCTTTCAACTTCTGTTTCTGTTCATATAAATATTTGCTAATGCTTCCAAGAAAACATACAGGAGGCTTAGCACTCGCTGTAAGTTCAATTAAATCCATATGCTTATTATATGCGATATCTAATGCTTTCAAAGTTGACATCACACCGATCAACTCTCGGTTTTCTCCAAGAAGGCGAACTTCTGGATATCGAATAGAACGGTTGGCTACAACCTTAATTCCATCATTGTTCATATCATTTCTCCGAGGTGTATTTTGCATATGTTCCAAATCCATCCTTTGTTTGTTTATAGCCAATTTGATATGCTATTTTGTCACCCGACAATTGGCTATTCAATCGACTCTCTACTTGTTCTTGTGTAAGTTTATCTCTCTTCATAATTCTATTAACGCAGACATCATATGGCGTATCAATATGAATCACATTATTATTAACTAAACCAAGATTCCCGTATTCAATAAGCATTGGAGCATCCAATGCAACAAAATTTTTATATGGATGTAAATTAATTAAATCATTAATATCAGGAATATCTTGAGCCAGTTTATGATTTCTAATTCCAATACCAAGATTGTAATCTCTTGTTGTTTGAGTATTGGATACAATTGAATTATGCATTTGCTTTAATTTAGTACGAGCCAAACTTTCAATATATGGCTTCATAATATCGCGAATCAATTTATTATTATCAGCATCACCAAGAAATTTTCTAAGCTCATCTTTATTAACTACATCAGCAGATTTGACTAATGTTGATTTTATATTTCCAAACTCACTTAACATCTTAATACGCATGTTACTGGTTTCTTTATCATCCCATAATGATTTAACAATAGAATCATAATCAATTGTCAAATCAGGGAAGTATTTTTTAGTAAAGGTACTTTTACCACTACCAGAACGACCTACAACACCAACATATACAAAGTCAAGTAAATATGCTTCTAAATTAAATTTCACTTCAATAGGAACCATCGAAGATACATCAATAAATGACTTAACTAATGCCTTTACATTACTTGAGGAAATAGTAGAATGAGCAGGATCACTTGGAATAAAAATACTTTCGATGTTAGCAATATCTCGATTGATAAGTGCCATCGGATGTTCGTAATCATAATCCTTCGAATCACGAATTCCACGTACAGTAACTGATATATCATTCATTAACATGAAGTCAGCAGCTAATCCAGTGAATGATGTCACCACAACACGAGACGCATCAATCCCATACTTAGGCAAGGCAATAGCATTTCTAATGAATGCAAGACGTTTATCTACGGTAAACAACCCACGTTTTTCTTCATTCACGCCAATAGCAACAAATACCTTATCAAACATAGTCAATGCACGTTTGATTAGATCTAAATGTCCTACTGTGATTGGATCGAAAGATCCCAAACAAGCTGCGTTCATACTATTCCTTGAAGTTGTTTTTAATAATATAGAAATAATCAATAAAAATGTCAATGAAAAAGAGCCTCATAAGAGGCTCTAATATCAATCCTTCATAATAGGATCAGCATTATCAAAGATAACACCAACCCGATTTGAAATTTTTCTGAAAACAGGCATATCCAGTTCCCGAACCTCGCTACGAGTCAATAGACAATCACCACTAACACGAGCATTGTGCTTCGGAGGTAGTTTATCCAATTCAGTTGGACTCAACTTACGAGTATAAACAACTCGCTTCACATAAGTCCCACGCTTAAAAAATGCTGGATAATTATTCCAGTTGATGCCCTTTTGAAACAGCAATTCTTGCTTTTCACTTCCACTCTTACCTTGTAAGAATTTATGTGAGTAGTATGTAGACGCTGCCATTGAAATGCTATTCTTAGTAGCATCCAATTCGCGCCAAAGCAAAATATTTACTGCCTCTTCTTTAGTAGGAGGCGACCAAACACGACAGTCAAATGTTGCAAGGGTCTTTCTCTTTTCAGGAAGCATCTCAGTTTTCAACTCATTGAATCGTGCTGTGCAAATAGAAGCCAGTGTACTAGTCAACTTACTAACACGCCCACCAAAGAACATCGAATCAAGACGCAGAGTAGGTGCGAAAATTAATGTAATTTCATCTGACTGTGTATAACCAATTATAGCATGACTTTCTTCTACTAATGTCTTAGTAGTCTCAATCATCATACGAGAAATACGCTCATCGTATGGACGTTTCAACCCACGAGTAAACGTGTGAAAGGCTCGTCCATCAAGACGAACACAAATAGGAAGTCCGGGCATAAGAAAGCGATCAGCCTCCATACCCTCATACAATTTCATTCTATCACCAAAATCATCTTTCTTCATATAATCTCCAAATTCATTTACGATAATATAGTAAATAACTAGTTAGATGTCAATCATCAATATTAGATCTATCGAATGGATCTCCATACCTTCTAGAATTCCAGCGATCATATTCTAATCGCATTTTATCCGTCATATGAATTGGACATATATTACCATCAGCCACTGCTATAGAAATCTGTCTTGCGATTTCATTGCATATCAATATTCTAGTTTTATCATTATCTAATAGAAACTTGTCTTTAAATAGATATTTAATAGAAATAGGATATGTCGATCCATTTCGAAGGTGAACATTGAAGTCACCTAGTTCATCACCAACACTCAAATCAGGAATATTAATCTGCATCGACATCCTCTCTAATAACATCAATGCTAGTAACTTTGCAAAAATCAGGAATCAAACTAACATCATAAGCAAGTCTAAATTTACCATCGTTAAGTGGTTCAATATAAAGTGCTGGTCTGTTAGTTCTTAATTCAACAGCTTTACCGATTTCAATATCAATTGAAGTTCCATCATTTAAATTTACTTTCAATGCACGTCTTGGAGTTTGTTTCTTTTTCATTTCCATACCACCGTTTTTTCTAAGTATCCCTTTCCTTTACATTCAGGACAGTTATCATGAATCACATCAACAGAATGACCAACTAAAGGATCGAATGAATTCACATGTCGTTCGTTTGTATAACCACGACCGCTACAAAAATTACAATTCTTTATAGCACCAGTAAGTTCTTTTTCGTGACGCAATGCTGATGCTTCATGCGTGTATTCATGCCCATCACTTGTTATGTAGATGGTTTCATATATAGTCTTAGCTCTCTGCTCGGTTCTCATTTAATTCATCCAATTGAAATGGTTTGTTATATTTTGGATCTAGCATATATGTACACGACAAAATTTTCAGTGAGTCATCTTCAATTCGAAGACTACAACTAGTATTATTCATTGCACCAATTTTGTTAGTACCGAGCACAGCGAAATCCATTATTTTTTTATATGCATCAGTATCTGAGTTAAATGTCATTGTTGCTTTGTATGAATTTGATTCTTCATCAAATTTAATACCCGTAACATTTCCAATTACATCCTTCTCATCTATCTTATCCCAGTCATCTAGACTAGGAACACGAGATAATACAGGCGCATTTCCCTGATTAACTTTAGTTTCAATGTATTCAGCTATAGCTTTATCTACAGATTCACGAGAAAATAATATTCCATTTGCATTTGGTACATCTGGACGGGGTAGTATTGTAAATTCCATCTTTATTCCTTAAAATTTATCATGTATTTGATTTGTACGAACGAATGTTGCACACTTTCCGAAATTCTTGATATCATCAGCACCTATATATGTACCAGTAGATCTAAGGCCACCAAGAATATCCTTGATAACACTTTCAACCGATCCAATATAAGGAACTTCTTCTATAAGACCTTCGCTGGTTCTATAGTCTTTCATCTCACCCATATGTGTCTTTTGTGCATACTCCGATGACATTCCATAGAACAATTTATATTTCTTTTCAATTACTTTATTTGTATATTCTTTTCGACCATCAATATCTGTGTACTTCAATTCCAATTCATCACTTTTAAAATATCGAGTAATAATATCACCTGAACATTCATCTGTACCAGAAAACATTCCACCCATCATTACCATGTCAGCATTGGCACAGAATGCCTTTGCAACATCACCAGCACTACGAATACCACCATCAGCGATAATCCCAGCACCTAATCCATGAGCAGCATCAGCACACTCTATAATGGCTGACAACTGAGGATAACCTACACCAGTCTTGAGACGAGTACTGCATTTAGATCCCTGTCCTATGCCGACCTTAACATAATCAGCACCACCAAGAACTAATTCAGATGTCATATCAGCAGTAACTACATTACCAGCAGCGATAACAATATCTGGATACTTATCTCGGATCTTTGAAATATATCCAGCAAATTTCTGGCTATATCCATTCGCAATATCAACACACAATTTTATTTTCAATGGATTACTATCAAATTCAGTTAATGATCTAAATTTAATAAATTCATAAAACTTATCAAATTCTACCAATTCAGATTCATTCATACCAATTGTATAGAATCCATAGTTTAAATATTTTTCAACATCGAAGTCTAATGAGTTAATTCTATATATCCACTCAGACGATGCAAATTTAGCAATAGCAACAAACATTTCATAATCACTGAGACTTTTCAGCATATTAAATGTTCCAGTTGCCATATTAGATGCCATGATAGGAACACCAGAGAATGGAGTTCCATACTT
>Ga0105098_10000190_pt1 | contig 19693 bp, 19 predicted proteins | sample PPLLak21cMay2015_FD_79137 | JGI IMG/M metagenome (GOLD analysis project Ga0105098, IMG submission 79137) | Freshwater sediment microbial communities from Prairie Pothole Lake near Jamestown, North Dakota, USA - PPLs Lake P7 Core (1) Depth... | ecosystem: Environmental > Aquatic > Freshwater >... | reverse complement strand
GCGAGCACGACCTGACCTACACCGTCCATCTGCCGCTCGACCTGAAGCTGGGCGAGGATGGTTCGGAGCGCGACCAATCGCTGGTCCACAGGACTGCTTCGCTGGTCAAGGCAGAGCGGGTGATCGCGTGCACGCGCCGGCTCGATCCCTGGGCGTATGTCCTGCACCTGGACGGTAAATCTGTCCGCACTTCGACGGATTTGGAACTGATCAAGCGCTGGCAGGCTCAGTCTGTGCGTGCGCTGGAGATCGTCTCGGCGTGGGCCGGCGGGGCGGAGAAACTGGCCGTCGAGAATCTGGAAACCTATCCGCTCGATTTCATCCAGCCTGTGCTGGACCGCATCCCGGTCAGCCGCTGCGTGGATATCGGTCACCTCTGGCTGGACGGTCACGATCCGCTTCCGTACCTGCGCTCTGCCATGCCGCGCACGCGCGTGATCCACATCCATGGGGTTGCTGAGCGTGACCATCGTTCGCTGGCATTCATGCCACCGGAAAAGGTTCTTCAGGTGTGGGATGAACTCATCCGCCTGAAATATGCAGGCGTGCTGACGCTCGAGATATTTTCGGAAGCAGATTTCACTTCTTCGTTGGAAGTGATCGAGACACTATCGTCATGACCGCCAGGACCTTGATGATCCAGGGAGCCAGTTCGTCCGTGGGGAAAAGCCTGCTGGTCACGGCTTTGTGCCGCATCTTCGCGCGTCGTGGCCTGAAGGTCGCTCCGTTCAAGGCCCAGAACATGTCCAATAATGCCGCGGTCTGCCCGGATGGTTCGGAGATCGGCCGCGCCCAGGCCCTGCAGGCGCATGCAGCCGGGACGCCGCTCTCGTCTGATCTCAATCCGATTTTGATCAAGCCGGAAGCTGATGCGCACAGCCAGATCGTTTTGGATGGGCGGCCGTTCAAGTCTCTCAGCGCGTACGATTATTACACCCAGAAGCAAACCCTGTGGGAGCACGCGACCGCCGCGCTCGACCGTTTGCGCGCCCAACATGATCTGGTGATCATCGAAGGCGCAGGCAGTCCTGCGGAACTGAATCTGAAACGAGGGGATATCGTCAACATGGCGATCGCGCGTTATGCGGATGCCCCGGTCATCCTTGCGGGCGATATCGACCGCGGTGGCATCTTCGCCCAGCTGCTTGGCACGCTCTGGTTGCTGGAACCGGAGGAACGTCAACTTGTGCGCGGATTTGTTGTCAACAAATTCCGGGGCGATATTCGCCTCTTTGAGGAGGGCGTTCGCATCCTGGAAGAAAAGTCAGGATTGCCAGTGCTGGGCGTCGTCCCTTACCTGAAGGATTTGAGCCTGCCGGAGGAAGACGCGGTGGCACTGGATCAACCGAGATTCAACCCACGTGACAGTTCCACCTCCATCGACATTGTGGTCATCCGCCTGCCGGTCATCTCCAACTTTGACGATTTCGATCCGTTCCGCAATGATCCGGGAGTGCAGGTGCGGTACGCGGCACAAGCCTCCGAGGTCCGGCAGCCACAGGCCATCATCCTGCCGGGGACCAAGAGTACAATGGCTGACCTGGCCTGGCTGCGAGAGCGCGGCTTTGACAGAGTCATTCGCGAGCACGTTCAACGCGGTGGAGCGCTGGTCGGTATCTGCGGTGGCTATCAGATGCTCGGGCAAATGATCCACGATCCTGAACGCATCGAATCTTCAAAGGAGAGCATCGCAGGTTTGGGGCTTTTACCGGCCGAGACGTTCTTCATTCCGGAGAAAGCCACTTACCAGGTCCATGCCCGGGTGACGGGACAAGCCGCATGGCTGGCAGGTTTGCCTGAGCCTGATCTGCAGGGCTACGAGATCCACATGGGACGCACGGACAGCGCTTCGACCTGGCTCAAGATCGATACGCGTAATGGGCTGCCCTGCGAATCTGCTGATGGTTCGATCACTGCCGATGGGCGGGTTTGGGGCTGCTACTTGCATGGCTTGTTCGGTAACCCCGCATTTCGCCATGCCTGGCTGGCAAGCCTGGGATGGAGTCCTAAGAGTGAATCACCTGCTCCCCAGGAAACCGACCGGCTGGACGCGTCTCTGACTTATCTTGCGGACCAGGTGGAGGCGGCAGTCAATATGAGTGAAATCGAGCGAATCATATGGGCAGATTAACATTGATCCTCGGCGGCGCGCGCAGTGGGAAGTCATCCTATGCGCAGAGTTTGGCAGAGGCGACCGGCAAATCGGTGACCTTCATTGCCACCGCACAGGCACTGGATGAAGAAATGTCCGCGCGCATCCAAAAGCATCGCCTCGGGCGCCCTGCCGGTTGGCAAACACTTGAACTTCCACTTGCGGTCGCATCACATATGCAGCAGATCAAATCCGAGGTGGTCATTTTGGATTGCATGACGCTGCTGGTCAACAATCTGCTCATGCAGTTTGTGAAAGACGATCTCGTAGATGAAGCCCCCTTCATGCGGTCCGTTGAAAAGGAAGTAAACGAATTGATTGCAAAGGTCTCCGAACAAAAAGGAGAATGGATGGTCATCTCCAATGAAGTGGGGCTGGGACTCGTCCCGCCCTATCAGATGGGGCGCGTCTATCGCGACGGCCTGGGCTGGGCAAACCAGCGCCTGGCGCGCGACGCGGACAAAGTCATTTTTATGGTGGCGGGAATTCCAACCGTCATCAAGTAGGTTAGGTTCCAAATATGCTAAAAATCCAAAACCTCTCCGTTGATTATGGCGCACGCCGCATCCTGCACGAAATTTCACTGGACGTGCAGAGCGGCGAAGTCCTGGCGCTGATCGGGCCGAACGGCGCGGGAAAATCCACATTGATCCGCGCCGTCAGCGGCGTGGTCCCCATTGCGAATGGACAGGTCCGTACCAACGGGGATAACTTTGCTTCTCTGTCGACGCTCCAGCGCGCCCGATATGTGGCTACCGTTCCCCAGGCGGTCTCCTCGCCTCCAGCCTATACCGTCTGGGAGACCGTCCTGTTCGGACGTACGCCTTACCTTGGGTTTCTGGGTCAGCCCTCCCAAAAGGATGAGGAGATCGCGCGCCGATCGCTCGAACGCGTCAGCGCGCTGCCTCTCGTCGACCGGCGCGTTGGCGAGCTCTCCGGTGGAGAACAGCAGCGCGTGCTGCTGGCGCGTGCCCTGTGCCAGTCCACGCCCATCCTGCTGCTCGACGAGCCGACCGCGCATCTTGACCTGCAATATCAGGTCAATCTCCTGGAACTGGTGCACGAACTGGCTCACAAGGATAACCTGGCGGTGCTGGTCGCGTTGCATGATTTGAACCTCGCCGCGCATTACGCGGACCGCGTCGCGCTGATGGTCGCGGGGACGCTCAAAGCGATGGGTAAACCGGAGGAAGTATTGCAGTCGGATCGGATCGAGGAGGCATACTGTCTGCCTGTACAGGTGGTCAGGCACCCCTTTTTGGATATTCCCCTGGTGTTGCCTGATAAAAAATGAGCAAAACTATTTGACAGTGACTGGCTAGCGACAGTTGCCGCTGCCACTGTCGGTAAACGCCGAGTCTGCGGTGGGCACAAACTCCCAGTCATAGCCTGTTTCATGCAGGGTCAATTTCAAGACCCCAAAGGTGGTATCGTCTCGCACCTCACTCGCTGCAAGGGGAGTTCCGATCGGGTAGAGTCCGGCACCTCCTGTCCCTACGACAAATTCGCGCAACCCCGCTGAAGCTTCCGCACCCGACCCATCCATCTCGGCAAAACGTTCATAGTTGTGTTCGTGGCCGTTGAGCACCACTTCTGCGCCAGCCTCATAAAAAATCTGCCAGATGGTTTGCATCTCGGGATTGTCACCATGCTTGGAGCCCGAAGACCAGCGCGGCCTATGCCAGTACGCCAGGACACACTGGCGTGGATTGGCTGCGAGGTCGGCCAGCAGCCAGACGACCTGCTCGCTGGTTGCCGAGACATCGATCTCGGAGTTCAAAACATAGAGACGCCACGAATCGATGTCATAGGCATAATAGGATGGGATGTTATCGAAATATTGGAAATAACCCGCCGCACCTGACGTGTTGTATTCATGATTGCCAGGCGACGGCCTGGTCCGTGATTTGTGGCGTCCCCAGGTTGGGTCATAGCAATCGGTATATTCTGTGTACGTACCATTCTTGTAAGCATTATCACCCACGGCAAAAACCGTGCCTGGGATATTGTCCAGTAGCTGTGCGGTCAGCTCATCCTGGTCGCGGTCGCAGGTCGCGATATCTCCGGCGCCGACCAGGACATTGTCACCCGCTGAAAACGGGCTGGCGGTGGAAGTTGCGGCAGGCGCGGGTGTGGATGTGGGTGCCGGCGCGCTCGAAGCGGGGATGAGGATGAGTTGAGGACCATTGCTGCTCTCACGTGAGGAAAACATAACGGCGTCGTTGCTGTCTCCTGCCAGCACAAAGCTGTACGTCCCATTGCCGGCGACCAGGCCGGTGACGTCATACTCCACCCAGCTATATCTTTTGGTGAGATCTTTATTGTCACTCGGGTCACCCAGACGCCTCGGGCGATTGTCCCAGTTAATTTCCGTCTCCGTCCAATGGTTGTCGGTGGCGTATACCGCCGGTCCGTTCTCTGAGTTATCGGTCGTACTATATACGCGTAGACGCGCACTTTGGATCACATCAGATATTCCGCTGACGGTAAAGCGGAGATAACTTTCAACATCACCGTTGTTTGCCTTGATCACCTCCAGATAATCAGAAGTGCCTGCATTGGTGGTCGGACTGCGCTCTTCCACCCGGGCATCCGCCTCTGCTTTAAATACGAGTTCGGAATCGGGATCGGTTTGAAAGATCGGGCTGTTATATACACTGCCTAGATCACCCGGCTTCGACCCCGCCAGAATAGGCACAACATTAATAGCCACTGCGATCATCAGGACAATAAAAATGAAAATCTTCCATTTAAGTGACCTGTTGCTGGAACCCCCTTTCGTCTTCACTAATGATCCACTATCACGATACTTAATCGTCATTTGTTTCTCCGGAATCTTTCCAGTTGGTAAGCTAGGAATAAAAAAGCCAATCAGGCATATGTACTTAACGAAGTACACATGCCACTGTTTTACATGATTGTGCCTACCTGGCGATAAATTTAGCGATGTTGTTTGGGAGCAGGCTGAAATGGTCCCGAGCAATGTTTATGAAACATGCTCAGGTTTGTACAATTCTCAAGCGATATCAATGAATAATCATGCCGAGGGCAGGAGATCATCCCCTTTACTTATCATTCCCGTAGAAAATATGCAGGGAAGACAGGCTGTCAAAAACTTATCACTGTATAGCATCGACAAATTAAAATACCGTTAATTCAAGTCGACTAATTTGCAAGCCTGAAAGTTCTCTCATAAATAGCCGGCTCGCACTCATAAGGACTCACTCAAGCAGACAGGTTTGTCCCCTATACGCACCTGATATTTGCAGGGAAATAAAAACTTCCAGGGACCATACAGCACCTGGAAGTCTTTCTACCCAATCTACCAATTACCAATTTCCCAACCACCAATTTCCCAACCACCAATTTCCCAACTACCAATTTACCAATTACGAATATCTCCACTTCGTCCCCTCTTTACTATCTTCGATGGTCACACCGAGCTCCTTTAATTTGTCGCGGATCAGATCGGAGAGCTGCCACAACTTTTGCTTGCGCACCTCCGTGCGGACTTCCACCAGTAACTCAACGAATCGATCTGCGTCGCCGGCGCCTTGCTTTTCCTGTAACCGTAGACCAAACACACTTATCAATTCACGCAGGGTTTCCTGGGCGGGTCCAAGTTGTTCGGTTGTCGCGCTGTGATCACGGGCGGTATTGATGGCTTTGACAAGTTCATGTAACGCAGCCATGGCAAGCGGCGTATTGAAGTCGTCGTCCATGGCGTCGACGAAGGACTGTTTTGTCGAGGCGGCCTGGGAGGCCAGCGCGGAAGCGGCCTCAGGGGCGAGTCCCTTTGCCGAAGCAGGAGCAGCCCGAAGAGCGGATTTGAGGCGTTCCAACGATTTTTGCGCGGCGTCCTGCGTCTCGTCGTTGAAGGTCAGGGGTGCGCGATAGCTGCTGCTCAACACGAGCATGCGCATGACATCGGCATCGCGCTTCTTTAAAAATTCCCTGATGGTGACGAAGTTGCCCAGCGACTTGGACATCTTTTCACCACTACCGACCTGGAGCATGCCGTTGTGGATCCAGTAGCGCGCGAACGGTTTGCCCGTGTACGATTCGGTCTGGGCGATCTCGTTCTCATGGTGGGGAAAGATCAGGTCGTTGCCGCCGCCATGGATGTCGATCTGTTCACCCAGCTCGGCGAGGTTCATCGCGGAGCATTCGATGTGCCAGCCCGGGCGGCCCCTGCCCCAGGGACTGTCCCATGAAATCTCGCCGGGCTTCGCAGCTTTCCACAGTGCGAAGTCCATGGGGTGATTCTTGGCCTCGCCAACTTCGATACGCGCGCCGGCCTGCATGTCATCCAGTTTGCGGGCTGAAAGCTTGCCGTAATCATCATCGCCGGTGACGCTGAAATATACATCCCCGTTCGATGCGGCATACGCGGCTTCCTTTTGGATCAGGCCTTCAATGAACCTGATGATGAGCGGCATGGTCTTGCTGACCTGTGGATAGGACGTGGCAGGCAGAACGTTCAGATCCCGCAGATCACGCGCATACTCTTCCACGTAGCGCTGCGACAGTTTAAGCGGGTCTTCGCCGAGTTGTTTGGCGCGGTTGATGATCTTGTCATCCACGTCGGTGTAGTTCATGACGTGCTTGAAGGTATAGCCGCGATACTCAAGATAACGGCGAATAATGTCGAACACCAGCGCCGACATGGCGTGGCCAACGTGTGCGTCATCATAGACTGTCACACCGCAGACGTACATCTTGACCAGATTCGGTTCAAGCGTTTGGAATTCTTCCTTTTTACGAGTCAGAGTGTTGTAGATACGAATCATTGTTCCACCATGAGGAAAACAGGTACACAAGTACACAAGTCCTATGATCGCTTGTTTACCTGTGTACCTGTCTACTTCTTGCTACTTTTTCTTCTTCCCGTTATCTTCTTCCACGCGGGCAAAGACCATGCGCCCGGCGGCGGTTTGCAGCACTTTGGTTACCACCACTTCCTTATACTCACCAATGTAATCGTGACCGTTCTCGACGACGACCATCGTGCCATCATCCATATAACCGACGCCCTGGCCGAACTCCTTGCCTTCCTGGAAGATGTTCAGCGTCAGGCGCTCGCTTGGCAAGACGACCGACTTGACGGCGTTTGCCAGCTCGTTGATGTTCAGGATGGTGACGCCCTGCAGTTCTGCTACGCGGTTCAGGTTGTAGTCGTTGGTCAGGATGGGGCACTTCAACTGCCGTGCCAGCACCACCAGCTTATCGTCCACTTCGCGCACGCCCTCGGCATCGATATCGCTGATGCGGACAAGGATATTGGGCAGCTTTTGCAGGTCTGCCAGGACTTCCATGCCGCGGCGACCACGTTGGCGGCGTAAACCGTCAGGCGAGTCGGCGATATATTGGAGTTCGTTCAAGACGAAGCGTGGGATGAGAAGCGTCCCGGGCAGGAAGCCTGTCCGAGCGATGTCTGAAACGCGTCCATCGATGATGACGCTTGTGTCGAGTAAGATTGTCCGGTTGAGATTCGTCCAAGCGGTTGATGAACCACTGGCTTCCGTTCGCCCGCTGACCGAGCTGACCAGCCCCATCAAGTCGCCCTGTCTCATTACGAATAACGAGACACCAAAGTATGAGAAAGCGATCACACCGATAAAGGGAAGGATCTGACCAAATGGCGGGGGCAACTGTGAGAACGGATATGCAAGCAGCGCTGCTGTCAGCAAACCGACGATCAAGCCTGTCAGCCCGGCGAAGAGGGTCTCTGCGGAAAGGCGCCCCAGTGACCGGCGAATGGCGCGTGATGGGCGTGTCGTTACATAAGGAGTGAGGACGAGTCCGGCTAGCGCACCAACCAGGCCAAAGACCAGCCTGTAAAGCAGTTCCTGTCCGGGTACAAAGGGTTCGATCCGGGAAGCCCAGCCTCCAAATGACCACCCCAGGATTGCGACGACCACCATGCCAATGATACGAAGAATAAATTCCACACTAAACATAATAAAGACTCCTTGGATAAATCCTGGCGGAATAATTACAGCATGATAGCATGCCTGAAGTGCATAGTCAACCGGCTTATCCGGCTTTCATATAGAATTGTTATAATGGACCATATTTAAGGCATTTTTAGATCAATAAACCTATGACCCTTACAGATACTCTCGAGCGACCCCTGCGCGATTTGCGGATTTCCGTCACCGACCGTTGCAACTTCCGGTGTGTTTATTGCATGCCCAGGGGAGTCTTTGGACCCGGTTATCAATTCCTGCAGCGCGATCAAATTTTGACATTCGAGGAGATCACGCGGCTGGCGCGGGTCTTTACCCGCCACGGTGTTCGCAAGATCCGGCTGACCGGTGGGGAGCCGCTCGTTCGCCGCGACCTGCACCTGCTCGTTGGCATGCTCGCGCAGATCCCTGACCTCGATCTCACCCTGACGACAAACGGGTCCCTGTTGCCCAAACAGGCGCGCATCCTGAAGGATGCCGGGCTACAGCGCGTCACCGTCAGCCTGGACTCGCTGGACGACGAGGTATTCAAGGCAATGAATGACGTGGACTTTTCCGTCACGCGCGTGCTGGAAGGGATGGACGAGGCTGCCAAAGCCGGCCTGGGCCCCATCAAGGTCAATATGGTGGTCAAGCGCGGTTTGAACGACGCCAGCATCCTGCCGATGGCGCGCTTCTTCCGCGAGAAGGGCTACATCCTGCGCTTCATCGAGTACATGGATGTCGGCCACACCAACGGCTGGCGCATGGACGATGTGGTCCCGGCGGCGGAAGTCATCAAAACGATCGACGCGGAAATGCCGCTGGAGCCGGTGGATCCCAATTATCCAGGCGAAGTTGCCGAACGCTGGCGCTACAAGGACGGCAGCGGCGAGATCGGTGTGATCGCCTCGGTCACGCAGGCGTTTTGCGGCACCTGTACCCGCGCCCGACTCTCCGCGGAGGGCAAGCTGTATACCTGTTTATTTGCGGTCAAAGGCTTTGACTTCCGTGACTTGCTGCGCAGCGGCGCGACGGACGACGAACTTTCACAAGCGATCGCGCAGGTGTGGGGAAAGCGCGCCGATCGCTATTCGGAAATGCGATCTGAAAACACACACTCCCTGCCCAAGGTGGAAATGTCACACATCGGGGGATAAGAGAACCAATCCCGAACGACTGCGGGGGTAGTATTTCGAAAAGAAAGTCCTCCAACAAAAACAGATAACGAATAAAATGGGGATGGAAATCATTTCTCAGGAGGTATCATGCAATATCGTGAACTTGGGCGCACCGGCTGGAACGTTTCAGCGATCAGTTTTGGCGCGTGGGCAATCGGCGGAACGTGGGGAAACGTCAAAGATGAGGAATCACTTTCTGCTTTACAGCGCGCCCTCGACCTGGGCGTAAACTTTTTTGACACCGCGGATGCGTACGGCGACGGTCGCAGCGAACAATTGCTTGCCAGACTCCGTAAGGAACGCAGCGAACCCTTTTATGTCGCGACCAAAGCCGGGCGCAGGCTCAGTCCACACGTCGCGGCGGGATACAACAAAAAGAATCTAACTTCATTTGTGGAGCGCAGCCTGAAAAACCTTGAAATCGAAGCGCTGGATCTCCTGCAATTGCACTGCCCTCCGATGGAAGTCTTTTACATGCCTGAGGTGTTCGATGCCCTGGATGACCTCCTGAAAGATGGCAAGTTGCGTCACTATGGCGTCAGCGTCGAAAAGGTGGAAGAGGCGCTCAAGGCGATTGAATATCCCAACGTGGAAACGGTGCAGATCATTTTCAACATGTTCCGCCAGCGCCCGATGGATCTCTTCTTCCGCGAGGCGCAGCGCCGCAAAATCGGCATCCTGGCGCGGGTCCCCCTTTCCTCCGGCATGCTGACCGGAAAGATGACGCCCAAGACTTCCTTTCAGGAAGACGATCATCGTCAGGGGAACAGGAATGGCGAATGGTTCGATCGCGGGGAAACGTTCTCCGGTCTGGAGTATGAAACCGGCCTGCAGGCGGTGGAGGAATTGCGCCCGCTCATCCCGGAAGGCATGAGCATGGCCCAGATGGCTCTGCGCTGGATCCTGATGTCTCCCGCGGTGACCTGTGCGATCCCGGGTGCGAAACGCCCGTCGCAGGTGGAGGAAAACGTCAAAGCCGCCGACCTGCCGGCGCTGTCAGACGAAACAATGGCCCGGGTACGGGCGACCTATGACCGGCTGGTGCGACCGCAGGTACATCATTACTGGTAGTCAATTCGCCTGCATGTTCATCCTGAAAACAGAACGACTGCTCCTGCGGCATTTCCACATCCTGGATGGCGAAGCGATGTTTCGCGTCTTTGGCGATGAGGAGGTGATGCGCTTTAGCGAGGGTATACAGACAAAAGAATGGGTGCAAGCCTGGCTGCGTACCTGTCTTGAACGCTACTACCAGACCTGGGGCTTTGGTCCTTATGCCGTGGTGGAAGGGCGCAGTCGTGAAGTGATCGGATATTGCGGTTTATTCTTCTTCCCTGACGTGGCCGGGCAGCCAGAAGTTGAGATCGGATATCGGTTGGCGCGTTCAGCGTGGGGACAGGGTTATGCCACCGAGGCCGCCCGCGCGGTCCGCGACTTTGCGTTCGACACCGTGGGACTCAAGCGGCTAATCGCCATCATCGATCCGGCCAACGCCGCCTCGATCCGTGTGGCGGAGAAGATCGGGATGCAATACGAAAAAGAAGTCATGTTCGAGGGCTACACTCATCCGGATCATGTCTATGTGGTGGCTGCATCCTGATTTTCCCCACATAGGGCGAAAACTGAGGTGGGGGAGTGGCTAAAAGAATGGGCTACATCTGTCTTTGCCACAGAGATCGCAGAGTCCTCTGACCCCGGCACCTGCGCCTGGGGCAGGTGGAAAAACTCTCAAAATCTCTGTGTGCTCTGTGGCTAGTCCACTACATTATCCACTGCCTGAGGCGGAGAAGCGCGTCTGGGGCGAGCAAGTTATAGTACACTAGCGGGAATTTAAAGATAGTGAGGTAAATACAATGATCGAACTCTCACAACTATATTTCTTTATGGGCGCGGCCCTGGCGCTGTTGCTGGTCCCGGGCCCCGCGGTGTTGTACATTACCGCTCGCAGCGCGAACCAGGGCCGGCTGGCCGGACTCGTCTCCGTGTTCGCCATCGAAACGGCAAACTTTCTGCAGGCTGTCGCCGCGACTCTGGGACTCTCGGCGATCCTGTTATCGTCCGCGCTGGCGTTCGATGTGGTGAAATATCTGGGCGCGGCATATCTGATCTACCTCGGCGTTCGCAAGCTCCTCGTTCGTGAGGAGGAGGCAGAGAGTGGCGAGCTGAGAACGGAAAGTCTCGCGCGCATTTACTGGCAGGGATTGGTGGTCAATATGCTCAACCCCAAGACCGCACTGTTCTTCTTTGCCTTTTTGCCCCAGTTCGTGGACCCGGGCAGAGGAAACGTGACCGGGCAGACTCTGTTGCTGGGTGCGATTTTCGTCGGCATGGGGATCATCACCGATACTTTATATGCATTGTTAGCCAGTTCTCTCGCGGACAGGTTAAGAGGCAGCCGGCAGTTCCAAAAGGGACAGCGGTACTTCGCGGGATTGGTCTATGTTGGGCTGGGGATCACCACGGCGTTCACAGGTTCAAAGAAGTAGTGCAAACCCGACTTCCAGGATATGACAAATAACACATGAAGGAATAAGAGGGGGTTGATATACTATTTCTCATGAAACGAATTTGTGTCTTTTGTGGATCAAGCCCTGGAGCAAGACCCGAATATCTCCAGGCCGCCGGACAACTCGGTCATGCCCTTGCCAGCAAAAACCTGGGACTGGTGTATGGGGGTGCAAGGGTTGGGATGATGGGCAGGATTGCAGAGGCTGTTTTGGAAAAGGGCGGAGAGGTGATCGGTGTCATCCCAAAAGGATTGGTGGACAGAGAGGTTGCCTTCACCGGGCTGGCGGATCTGCGCGTGGTCGGCTCGATGCACGAACGGAAAGCCCTCATGGCCGATCTGTCTGACGGATTTATCGCCCTGCCCGGCGGCCTGGGTACGATCGAGGAATTCTTCGAAGTCGTCACCTGGGCGCAGCTTGGCCTTCACCCCAAACCCTGTGGTTTATTGAATGTCAGGCAATATTACAATCGACTGATGGAGTTTCTGGACCATACCGTTAGTGAGAAGTTTGTCGAATGGGAGCATCGCTCCATGATTCTCGTGGATGAAAACCCTGAGCGACTGCTCCAAAAGTTTGAAACGTATCAGCCTCCAACCGTAGACAAGGCGAAGTGGGTTTTGCAATTCTCCGGCACCGGGACTTGAAAGCAACAATCGCATTCGGGACAGAGATTGCGTTGAATCCCGCGGCGGTCAAACTGCCGCTGAAAGGCAGCCATAATGATGCGAAATATAAAATTTCCAGTAGCGATCAGCCTCATTGCAGTTTCTTTTGCAGCCCTGATGGTCTCCGCCTGTAGCACAGAAACCAGAGGAGTGGTTATGAAGGAACCATTGATCACGGATATGTACACTGCTGATCCATCCGCGCATGTTTTCGAAGGCAGGCTGTATATTTATCCGTCCCATGACCTGGATGATCATGCCAATCGACCGGCGCCCGATAATCTGGGATCGCAGTACGACATGGTGGATTACCATGTCTTCTCCATGGAGAATATGCAGACTCCGCCGGTGGATCATGGCGAGGTTTTGCACGTAAAAGACGTCCCCTGGGCGGAGAAGCAGATGTGGGCACCCGATGCCGCCTTCAAGAATGACACGTACTATTTATATTTCCCCGCCCTGGACCACGAGGGGATTTTCCGGATCGGTGTCGCGACCAGCAAAGCGCCAGCCGGTCCATTCAAGGCGGAACTGAATTACATCCAGGGCAGTTTCAGCATGGATCCCTGTGTGTTTGTCGATGAGGATGGACAGGTCTATATGTACTTCGGCGGATTGATGGGCGGCCAGCTCGAAAGATGGCAGAGCGGTGAATACGATCCCAACGGGCAGATGCCCGGACCGGACGAACCGATGCTGGGACCGCGGGTCGCGAAAATGTCAGAAGATATGCTGAGCTTCGATGGACCTGTAGGGGAAGTTTCCATTCTCGACGAAGATGGCAAACCGGTCACTGCCGGTGATCAAGCCAGGCTCTTCTTCGAAGCCAGCTGGATGCACAAATATAACGACACCTATTATCTTTCCTATTCCACAGGTTTTAGCCGCCGCCTGGCGTATGCCACGGGCACGAGTCCGACGGGACCCTTCACATTCCGGGGCCATATCCTGACTCCGGTGCTCGGGTGGACGACGCACCACTCCATCGTCGAATTCCAAGGGAAGTGGTATCTCTTCTATCACGACAGTACGCTATCCGGAGGCGTGGACTATCAGCGCAATCTGAAAGTCTCCGAGCTGGTTTACAACGCGGATGGCAGTATCGAGACAATTGACCCCTGACGAACTAGTCAGGTTAACCTGAATTCCCTCACAGTATGTCACCCTGAGCGCCAGCGAAGGGTCTCTATTTCAGTTGTAGAGATGCTTCGCGGAGTTTATCCTGAGCCTGCCGAAGGGCTCAGCATGACATGCCATAAAGTTAACGAATTAAGGTTAATCAGAATAGTCAAGGATAACGATTTAAGTCGCCGGCCAGATATTCGATGGTTCTCAAACATGTAGCTGCCTCAATGATGGAGATAAAAAAAACATGGCAGACAAACTCCTCACCCTGCTCACAAAACTTGCAATCGGCAAGTGGGTCATTCTCTTCCTCTTTCTGGTGATAGCAATCAATGCTTTTGTTTTGCCAGTGATATATCCTCGCTTCGAAACATTAGATATGCAATCTTCCTATTCACCTGAGCAAGCTTATCAATTAATTGCCTCTTATGGCGAGGAAGGCAGACAATACTACACTCTCATTGAATTGACTCTGGATGTTGTTTATCCGCTCCTATCCGCTTTGATGTTCATTTCGCTCACAATCTTCCTCTTCCGGCGAGTATTTCCACCGGGTAGCTTTTGGCAGAAGCTGCCGCTTTTAGGCCCCATCGTCATGGTGGTGGACTACCTGGAAAATACTGCGATCGTGACGATGCTTTTAAATTATCCGCGCAGGCTGGACCTCCTGGCGCAGGCGGCAAACATGTTTACAGTTGCCAAATTTGGTCTCAGTCAACTTGAGTTGATTCTGATCGTGATTGGACTGGTCAGTTGGTTGGGAAAGGCAGTTTATGCGCGAGTCAGACAGGATCGTCGGCGGATAGATCCAAAGAAGTCGTGACGGCACAAAAGGGATCGCCAGGTTTTCTCCGGGACCATTTTCATTCAAGTACTCAAAAGGAGAATAAAATGACTGTGCAGCCTGCGGAACGAAAACGGGGAGGGTGTCTTACAGCCTTTCTGATCGCGATGCTGATCATTAATCCGCTCGTCGGACTTTATTACCTGTTCGCAGGATCGACACTGAGGGAAACACTGCCCTCCCTGCCCGAATGGAGAATTTCAGTGTTGACGATCCTGGCGCTGGCAAACTTTGCATTTGCGATCGGCATCTGGAATTGGAAGCGATGGGGCGTATTTGGATTTGCCGGGTCAGCACTCGTGGCCTTTCTGATCAATGCAATCCAGTTTGGATTTGTAGGTGCCTTGTCCGGACTTATTGGCGTTGTGCTTCTTGCTGTTTTAGTGGTCCCCATTTGGAACCAGATGGATTAGCGACACACGAGCTTCCGTGCACGCCAGGATTTATGTGGGCTGTTAGGCAGCCTATTCTCAGGAGAGTTTTCATATGAAGAATGAGCAATCATCGTATCGCCTCGACGGCCAGGTCGCACTGGTCACGGCCTCGGCGAAGGGCATCGGCAAAGCTTGCGCGCTCGCCCTGGCGCAGGCGGGAGCGGACATCATTCTGGGGCTCAGGGAGAAGGATTCCGGAGGAGCGCTCGTCAGGCGGATCCGGACGATGGGTCGTGAAGTCCTGCCCGTGCAGATGGACGTGACGCAGATGCAGCAGATCGTCGAGGGCGTACAGGACGGGCTGAAGCACTTCAAGCGTATCGATATCCTGGTGAACAATGCCGGAATCGGCGCGCCCAATCCTGCGGAGCGAGTGCTCGAGAAGGATTTCGATGAGACCGTCGCCGTCAACCTCAAGGGCACGTTCTTTACCGCCCAAACGGTTGGCAGGGTAATGATCAGGCAGCGCCGCGGGCGGATCATCAACATCAGCTCCCAGGCCGGTTTCGTGGCGCTGCCGACGGAATCGGTCTATTGCATGACGAAAGCTGCCGTTTCGCATTTGACCAAATGCCTGGCACTCGAATGGGCAAAGTACAACATCACGGTCAATGCCGTCGCGCCGACCTTCATCGAAACCCCCGGGACAAAGAAATGGCTGGAGGACAAGGAGTTTCGCAAGTCGGTGCAGAAGCGCATCCCGCTTGGGAGGATAGGAAATCCGATGGACGTGGCGGAACCGGTCGTGTTCCTCGCCTCGCCCGCGGCTTCGTTGATCACAGGGGCAACGCTCATGATCGATGGGGGCTGGACGATCCAGTAGGCGCAGGATGAATCTGAGTAAATTCCCGACCCGATGGAGAAAATGGGGCATTGGTAGCCTCATTCTTGGTCTGCTGATCTGTCTGTTCGGGCTCTATTTCGTTTCTGATGGGCATATCAAAGAATATTTAACTTGGCGATGGATGATCGCATTTAAACGTCCCGTCGCTGTAGTTACAGATTATCGTATCCTGGTCTCAAAATCAGATCATCAACTCACCGTCTTCCACAACGATGAAATCGTCAAAACGTTTCGGATTGCCATTAGCAAACACGGGGCGGACCCACGCCGTGTATGGGCGGATGAGTTAACGCCGGAAGGTTCCCATCTGATCGCAAGCATGCAATACGAATCCGTATTTGGTCCCCGCCAAATGCTTCTTGAGACGACACAACAATCGTTGGACGATTACTATGTTCAGTACGCAGATGCAGGCGGACAACGCATTGCGGCATGGGAACATCAGCACGGTTTGTTGGATACCATTTGGGAGGTGTATGACTTCAACCAGGGAAACGCTGAATTTCCAATCTGGAACGACATATTGATACATGGTGGCGGAACTGCCAGCGACTGGACCTGGGGCTGCATTGCGCTCGACGATCAGGATGTCATCGAATTGTTTGACATATTAAAACGGTCAGCACAAGGCGGTTTGGGGGTCGAGGTTGAAATTCGGCATTGAAAATGTGGTTGCACCTGACAATTACTGCCTGAGGTCTTTTCTTTCCCTATCTCTAGTATAATCCGCCGCATGACGATTAAAACAGAACTAAACGAATCCGTGAAAGACGCCATGAAGAGCGGGGATGAGGTCCGCAAGCGTACCCTGCGCATGGTGCTGGCTGCGGTCAAGCAGGTGGAAGTGGATAAGCGTATTGAACTCGACGACCCGGCGGTGATGAACCTGGTCCAGAAGGAGGTCAAGAACCGCCGCGAGGCGATCGAGGAGGCGAAGAAGGCGAACCGCTCCGACCTGGTGGAAGCCAACGAAGCGGAGATCCGGGTCCTGCAAGCTTTCCTGCCGAAAGCCATGCCGGCGGAGGAGCTGCAGGCCCTGGTGAAGGCTGCGATCGCGGAGACCGGCGCCTCGACGCCTGCCGACATGGGGAAGGTGATGAAGACCGTCATGCCAAAGGTCGCGGGCCGTGCGCCCAATGACATGGTCAGTGCCGCCGTGCGGGAACTCCTGCAAAAGTAGTTCATGACGTTAAATTTCTTTGCCACGGAGACGCGGAGTCACAGAGATTCCCTGATGGAATTTCTCTGTTCCCCCGTACCTGCGTGGCTACGCGGCTGGAATTAAGATGGGGAATTACTCCGCGCGCGCTCATCAGATGCCGGCGCGTATCCGCCTGTTTCAAGTCATTCTGCTCACCATTGTGAGTATCATCTCCTATGGGGCTTTGGTGCTGCCTGAGTTGCTGCTGCCGATCGCCGTGCCGCTCAAGCCGGGCGATGTTTCACCGAACGATTTCCAGGCGCCGCAGCCTCTCGAATACATCAGCGAAGTGCGCACGGAAGAGGCGCGTCTGGCGGCGGAGGACTCGGTCGCCTCGGTCTACGCTCCGCCCGACCCGTCCATCGCGCGCGGTCAGATCGAGCGGCTGCGCGCCGCGTTGGAGTACATCACCCTCGTCCGCGAGGATGAGAATTCCACCCTCGAACAAAAAACTGCAGACATTGCCGCTCTCAGCGATTTAAAGCTGAGGCCGGAGACGATCGAAAGCATCCTGGTCTTGCCTTCCGCACGCTGGGATGCGATCCAGCAGGAATCGTTAAGCGTGCTCGAGCAGGTGATGCGCCGGACCATCCGCGACCAGGAATTGGAAGCCGCGCGACGAACAGTCCCTTCTCTTGTGAGCCTGGCATTGAATGAAGAGCAGGCCGCATTGGTGGTGGAACTGGTGACGGCGTTTGTCGCCCCCAACAGCGTGTACAGCGAAGAGTTAACGGAAGCAGCCAGAGACAGCGCGCGTGAGGCGGTGCAGCCTGTCATCCAGGAATATAAAGCGGGTGAGATCATTGTCCTGCGCGGGCAGATCATTACTCCCGCGGAGTTCGAAGCCCTGCAGCAGTTTGGGTTGATCGAAGATGACAACCCGTGGCAGGATTACGTGGGCGCCGGCGCGCTGATCCTGATGGTGGCGGCTTTCCTGAACTTATATTTTTCGCGCCGCCGTCTGCCATTCCTGTTCGAGCCGCGCAGCCTGATTCTGGTTGCCTTGCTTTTCATTCTTTTTATCGTGAGCGCGCGGCTCATCATCCCGAACCGCACGATCCTGCCGTATGCCTTTCCGCTCGCGGCCATGGGATTGCTGATCACGACCTTGTTCGGTATGGAGGCCGGAACGGTTTTCTCCATCGCCCTGGCGATCCTGGTCCCCTACAATCTGCCGAATGCGCTCGACCTGACGCCTTATTATCTTTTATCCTCGTTGACCGGTGTGCTGGTGCTCGGGAACGCGCGGCGGGTGTGGACGTTCTTCCGCTCCGGGATGGCGACTGCGCTGGCCGGGATCGCCATGCTGATCGCGTTCCGGTTCCCCTTTGTGCAGATGGACCTGATCGCCCTGCTTCAATTACCCGGTGCGGCGATCTTCAGCGGGCTGGCAGCCTCGAGCATCGCGCTCCTGCTGCAATATTTCCTGGCACAGGCTTTGGGTTTGACCACCGCCTTGCAGTTGATCGAGATCTCACGACCTGATTTCCCGCTGCTGCAGTTCTTTTTGCGCAACGCGCCCGGAACTTATCAGCATAGCCTGCAGGTGGCAAACCTGGCAGAGCAGGCGGCGGAAGCGATCGGTGCAGATGCCCTGCTAACGCGGGTGGGCGCCCTCTTCCATGACATTGGCAAGGCGCTGAACCCGATGTTCTTTGTGGAAAACCAGCCGCAGGAAAAGTTGAACACCCATGAGGACCTCGCTCCGATCGAATCGGCAGAGGCGATCATCGATCACGTGAAAGATGGAATTGGCCTGGCGCACAAGCATCGCCTGCCGCGCCGCATCGATGACTTTATCCTGGAACATCATGGCACGATGGTCACACGTTACCAGTACAACCAGGCCCTGGAAGCCGCAGGCGGCGACGCCTCCAAAGTGGAGGTGGAAGCATTTCGTTATCCAGGACCGAGGCCCCGCTCACGCGAGACCGCCCTGCTCATGCTCGCAGACGGGTGCGAAGCGCGCGCCCGCGCCGAACGTCCCGAGGATGAAGAAGGTATCCGCAATATCGTTCGTTCCACCATCGAGGTTGCCCAGAAACAGGGTCAACTGGACGAAACGCAATTAACGCTGCGCGATCTCAGCATGATCACAGATGTGTTTGTCAATATTTTGCGCGGCAGCCATCATCCGCGGATTTCCTATCCCAAGGAATCGCCTGCCACGCAGGATGTCAGCACCGTGCCGAATAAAAAATGATCCACGTCGAAACCGAATTTCCCTTTCCGGAAACTTTGCTCGAGAGCGCAGCCTGTGCAGCGCTCCAACACGAGTCGCAATCACTGGATGCCGAACTGTCCATCATTTTGACGGATGACACGCGCCTGCATGAGCTGAATCTGAGTTATCTGGAAGTCGATGCGCCAACCGATGTGCTCTCCTTCCCCGCCTCTGAGACCGACCCCGAGACGGGGGCGCGTTATATCGGCGATATCCTCATCTCGATCCCGCGCGCCCGGGCTCAGGCCGAGGCTGCCGGCCATCCGCCCGAAGCGGAGGTGCAGCTTCTGGTGGTTCACGGCATTCTGCATTTGCTCGGTCACGATCACGCCCGGACGGAGGAGAAAGCCCGCATGTGGAAAGCGCAAGCCGAGATTTTGGAAAGCCTTGGAATTGGTCACATCCAAATTCGAGAAGAATAATGTCACTGAAAAGTTTCACCTCTTCCCGCATCCATGCTTTTGGACACGCTTTTCGCGGCTGGTTGCACGTGCTCAAAACCCAGCACAATGCCTGGATCCATTCCATCGTTGCGACATTGGTCATTGCAGTAGGCCTTTGGCTG
>Ga0105098_10000189_pt1 | contig 19716 bp, 9 predicted proteins | sample PPLLak21cMay2015_FD_79137 | JGI IMG/M metagenome (GOLD analysis project Ga0105098, IMG submission 79137) | Freshwater sediment microbial communities from Prairie Pothole Lake near Jamestown, North Dakota, USA - PPLs Lake P7 Core (1) Depth... | ecosystem: Environmental > Aquatic > Freshwater >... | reverse complement strand
TATGGTCAAGAAGCTAATATCTCTGCTACCGAAATGGGCAAAATCTTTGCAGGTTCTAGGTATGTATTAGGAGAAGATAAATATAGTAGTATATTGTCTCGTGTCTATAGTAATGCCAAAGAGGCAAGTACTCTACTTGCTAGCACTAGAGCAGGGTTTGGAGTTGCCAATTTATCGTTTGATAAACCCTCTAGTATGTTAGGCGCTGGAATGAGAGGATCAATAGAACCTCGTTTCTTTGAACTACTTAAAGGTAGTATGTGGTCTGGTGGATTAGGAGAAGATATACAACAAGAACTTGCTACTCGTTTAGCCGCTACTACACCTAAGAAGTTACGTACACATATTGAACTTGGTAAAACTATATCTTCTATGCTTGGACAAATGCCGGATGATTCTAATCTAGCACGAATAAAAGCATCTGATTTAGTAGATCCATCTGGTAAGTATTCATACCACAAATTCATAAAAGAAGGTGGAGGAATTCTAGAACTAGGACAAGGACTATCTCCTATATATATTCCAGGTACAGAGACAATGGAAGATATGGCTCTATATGAAACAGCAGAAGGTATTAAAACTAAGACTCAAATTAGATCTTTGTATGACCGAATTGCTAGAGTAGGTGAGTCCCTATATACTGATGATCGTATATCTCCTAAAGAAGCAGTAACACAATTAGATGAAATTAGACAAGACTTATGGAAACAATTTGCTCCTGCAGGTAAAGGAGCTGGTGCAATAGAACGTGGCAAGGTACTTGGTAGTCTATTTCTTAGATCTACTCCAGTATCTCCCTCTGGAAGAAGACCACCTAATCTACAAACCGCAATGATATCAGAAAAGTCCTATAAGAAAATGGTAGGACAAATGTTTGCAGCTGGTCAGTACACACAAGAACAAATGCAAGAAATGCTAACTCCGGAATATATTTCAAATCTTGAACGTAATAAGACTATTCCAGTATTAGCTTGGAGACATCCTGGTATTGATGAAGCTTCTATTCAAATTATGCAAGCTCATGTTGTTCCAGGATTAAAAGATAGTAATGTTGTTATGCCAGAGAGATTAACTAATATTGATATTGCTGGTAAATCGACACAGGTAAGACTAGGACCAAATATTGGACTAGCTGGTGACTTTGATGCAGATAATGTAGCTATCTCTCTAGTAAGAGATAAGTTAGGAAATCGTATCAAGGAAACTCTTGCTACTCCATCTTCTGCATATCAACAAACTTGGGTACAACAACAAATTAGATACCAATTACTTAAGCCTAAAAAAAGTACTACAGGTAATATGCCGATAGGCGATTCTATGATTGCATCTATTCAAAAGATTGCTGCAACCAAGAAGTATGTAGCTCCTGTATCATTACAACTATCACGAGCTAGACAGGCAGTTAATCTATATGGCAAAAATGATGCAGATAGAGTTGCCGCATCTATGTTACTTACTGTGCTAGAACAACATCCTATCTCTGCTAAACATATGTCTCCAGAAAGAGTTAGACAAGGTGGTTTAGCTAGCATGATGACAGAACTAGCTGGAGCACTAGATACTGGTAGTGGCATTAAGAGTATTACAGATGAGATTCTTGATGCTTCACCAGGAGCAAGAGAAGCTATGGAAGGTTCTGTAAATATTGGAGAAAGTCAAGCTGCACGACTTAGTCAAGAACTAGGTATTAATATACCTTCTACTGTACGTGGTACACCTATTGATCAAGCTATCTCTACACTAGAATCTAGTCTACAACAATTTAAAGGTAGTCCTGAAGCAAAGATGGCTTCTGAATTAGCTGGTCGTGGATTTGTAAGTAAAGAAACTATGGCTTCTGCTGTAGCAGAAAGTTTGTCTTCTAGTAATAACGCGATCAAGTCTAGAGGAGCAAAGATAGCTTCTGCATTTGTAGAAGCATCTAATAATGCTGCAAGACTTGGCAATAGTATTATACGTAATGCAAAACCAATAGGTATTGGTATAGCTGCATCACTAGGCATTAATGCTATTATGTCTAAACCAAAAGAACTAGTAGGTCCAGGAGCAGAACTAGAAACTGGCCCTGTAAATACAGGAAGAAGTAAAGCAGCATCTAATATAGAGAATGTAATACAAGCACCTCCAATTGGTAGGCCCACATCTCCTAATGCTTTTCCAACACCTACTGTAAGAGTTAATGGGCAATCTACACATACACGTGTAGTTGCTTCTACTAATAATAGATTACAAACTAACAATGTTCTACGTGGCATCGTTAGAACTGGCGCTAATAGTGATGTTAGAGTAAACTTAAGAGATAATAGATCAACTATGGATTCTAATATTTATGCTAATAAGTTGATGAGGTAACTATGTCCTTTCTACCAGAAGAACATTATTTTCAGATTAATGATATTGTTCTAGATATACCACCAGAATACATTTCTATAAGTAAGGTCACAGGTGGTGCATCAACTCCTATTCTTCGGTCTAGAACTGCTCCTCAGAATAAATCTCAGTTTACTCAAATACAAATAGATTGTTCTGTAAAGTTCTGCGGATCTACTACTAATGGATACAATAGTTTACTTAACCTTATTAGCCAGTTTAGAGTTACTCCTATTTGCTTTGTAGATAATAAGTTAATCAGAGATACAGTAATTAAAGGTTCTAAGAATAACATGGCTCTAATACTGAGAGGCATGCAGATTACTAAGGATTCAGAAGATGGTCAAGTAGATGTAATATCAGTAGCTATGTCATTCTTCTGGTTTAATTACTTTCCATTTAGTAAGACATTTTCTTTTAAGCAAGATGTATTCCTTCCAATTGAAGTAATGAATCCTCAAGATTCAAGGGCATGGAAGAGACTATATCAAGCAGAACAATTAACACATGTTTATCTGCCAGTAAAACAGTTATCAGATAGTTTCCCAACAACATTATCCTTTAATCAATATAAGTTATTTAAAGGGGATCAATTTGATAATATCAAGAAGATCGAGTTGAACGCTGAGACTCTATTACAAAGTGCTAGAAAAGTAATAGACAACAAAAAAGAAACTGATACTGAATATCTAATGAATCAGATTAAATCTGATATACGTAGTGCTCTAGGAACAGAACAAGCAACTGAAGAAGTAGTGAAAGAGATCTTTGGTAATGTTACTTCAATGCGTATTACACCCACTGAGACATTAACAAGATATCAAACATATTTAGCTAATGCTCAATCAGTAACTGGTAACTCTTTAACTATAGGTACGTGGCAGACATTCCAATCTCCAGATGGAGTTAGCCTTGGAATGTATAAGATATCTGCTCCTGCTAATGATACTGCTTCACAGCCAAAGAATATACTTGGATATAGACCAATATCTATAGATAGTAATACACTAACTAGTTCTTTGATCACTAGAAAAATAGTAGTTACTTTTACTCCTAGCATTGCTGTCATACCTCTTGCTGGGCACACATATCCAACATATCAGTATATGGGCAACCTAGATATTAGCACGTCTATTAATATGTTATGCAATGATGAGACTGCATTAAAAGAAATAGCTCTAGTGCTATCATTAGTAGAAGAACAATCATTAAAAGCTAAGCGACTACCACAACGAGTACGTAATATTCATATATCTGATCAAGTTATAAATATGTGTGGTTTATATTCTTTCTCACTAGATGCTAGTAAGATAGAGAATATTCCTGGTAGTCCTGGGCTTATGCATATTGCTTTAGATCTTACTCACAATGATATTGATATCAACGATATAGAACGTTTGACTCAAGAAGGCGGATATATTACTCCACGTGGTTTACGTAATGCAATAGCAAAAACACTCTCTAAGAGTATTAAGGTATCTTCGAACGGTATTATCTTAAAAGAAGAAGATCGTACATATAGAATGGTAGAAACAGTTGTACAAGGAATACCCACACAAGTTAGAAGAGAAGATGTTGTATATAGCTTAAAGCGACGAAGAGATGAAATACAAGCTAAGCTAAGCCAAATTACTGCGGCTTCTAGATATGCTCCTATGACTGGTCTTGCTTCTGCACCAGGATATCAAGATCTATTATCTCAGTTAACTCAAAGCACATTTATGTATTCTGGTAAGAATGGTAGTGACGAAGATCTAGCATTTAAATCATTATGTCTTGAATTTATTGCAGGACTAGATAGAGTTCTTGATAAACTAATTGATGCTATTAATACTAGACTTAGCACTACACAAATAGAGTTTCGAAATGATTTAATAGATGACATTATGTCATTAGATGATAGAGATATCTTTGGCGTTGAGTTACTACAAAAAGCATTACAACCATATTTGTCACAAGTAGTTCCAAAACTATCTGCGCAGAAATTTGCTACTCAAAATAATACCTTAGAAGATTATAAGACCATGGCAAATACAGATGTCTCTGGTGCTGCTGGTGCTTTAGATAGTAAGTCAGCCTCAATGACTAAAGACGATATAGATGCTATGTCACGAGCTACTCCTGAATTACATGATGAGATGTTCATTCAAAAATACTTTGATGAGTGGATAACTAATATGAACAATCTAATGAAAAAGATTGCTCAAACAGATCTTATTAATCTTCCACAATTTAAAGACATTAAAGAAAAACTTAGTGCTCGTATGTTATCTAATAATCAAGGTCTTTGTTATAAAGACTTTCCATTAGATCAAGTTATGCGTCTACTAGATCAAGATACAGATCCAATGGCTAAGTCTATGATGCAAGGACTTAAAGATGCTGCTAAGAAAAGTAATCTAGATTTACGCAATATCTCTCTTACTGCAATGTTAAACCCAGATTATTATTTCTATGACAATACACTAGACATACTAACTAATATAGTAGATCCAGGTACTCTTAAAGATGTATCTGAGAAAGTAATTAAAACATATACTGAATCTAGAATTGGTGCAGAACAGGAATGGTTTCAAAAATACTATGCTACTAGATTTATAGACCAGAAAACACAACAGGCAGTAAATAGTACTCTTACTGATAAAGAAAAGAATAAATCATTTTGGAATAGAACAGACGCTAAATCACAAGCGTTCTATGACTACTGGAACAATAGTATTTCTACGGAGGGATACTTTACGCCTAATACATTATATGGCAAAACACAGTCTTCTTTAAATGACTATGATCCAATAGCCCTAAAGCCTATTGATGCAACATCTGTTGCTCAGAACTATACAACAAGTATGCGTCCTGCTACGACTTTATCTGTAGCACCACATACACAAGGAATAACACATTCTCTAAGTCCAGATTCACTATCACCATCTTCTGGTTATGCACAAGTAGCTATAGATATGATGGATCCAAATAAGACACCAATGTTTGATTGGCCAACCATGGTAACAGATAGAAGAGTAACATGTCAGTTTGGTCCTAGAAAACCTCCAACAGAAGGAGCTAGCTCTAACCATAAAGGAATAGATATTTGTTCTCAAGCTCCTGGGCAAAGTCTTGGACATCCAGTACTTGCTGCAGCAGATGGAGATATTATCTACGTTACACCATTCGATGATATTAATGGTGAGATTATTCCACGGTCAGATCCACATGCTGGCAATTATATCAAGATAAAACATGCGAATGGATGGACAACAAAATATTTACATTTACACTGGGATCCTATTATAGAAGATTTCTCACGACAGTTTGCTGTTAAACAAGCTACAAGAGAAAATCTTTATGTTAAAAGAGGAGAAAGAATTGCCAGTATAGGAAACTCAGGAGTTGGTACTGCAGCACATCTACACTTTGAAACATGGCAGAACGGTACTGCTATTGATCCATTAAGAGTTGTACGTGGAGAGTTTAATAAACTACAAGGCATATCTCTAGCAGATATAAAGCCTGAAGATTCTATATTATCAAAAAGCGCAGCACAATTAGAAGAAGATATTAAGAAAGGACATGTCTATGGCTTACGTCGTGCCTATCCATCATTTAGACTATACTTTGTAGAATCAGATTTAGGAGAACGTAAATATCTTGGAGTAGATGAACTATTCTCTTATGCAGCAGTATCCGATATTCAGATCATACGTAATAAGAAAATTGCTGCAGATCTGTTAGTTATTACACTCAGTAATATCACTGGTATTCTTACTTCTAATAGAGTCAGAAAAGAAATATCTATACAGCAAGGTGGTGGAGTAGGTAGCGATACTCTATCTAGAGAAAGTCTAGATAAAAGGAATGCAGATACAGAATATGAAAATCCAATGAACCATGTACTACTACAACCTGGTATACAAATACAACTGCGTCTTGGATATAATAATAACCCTATGGAACTTGAAACAGTTCTTAATGGAGTAATAGCTAATGTTGCTTTCTCTGAAACAGATGATGTTGTAGAGATTGTTGCACAAAGTCACGGTATCGAACTTGTATCTTCTGTACAGGGTGCAGTTAAAAAGTTTGGAGGTTTTCTAAGTGGTAGTGGTAGAACGGGTGTCCTACTAGAAGAACTTCTTGCTAATCCAGAGGTAAGACATTTTGGTAGATGGGAACCTGGAGAACAAGGTGGTTCTGCTATATTTAGAGAAACATTAACAAATAGGTTTACTATCAAGCCACAAATACAAGATGACAATATCTTTGCTCCTGGTGGTAGAGGAGTATATGGTATGTTTGATAGTACATGCAAGTATCTTATGTATAACACAACTACATGGGATGTATTCCAAGAGATGACTCTACGTCATCCAGGATATATTGCTGCTCCTGTACCTTATGAAGGACTTGATGGTCCACGTATGACAATGTTCTTTGGATTACCAGATCAATTATATTTTGCTAGAGATCCTGATCTAAACGAACAAAGTATTGGACAAAAGATTAAAGAACTAAAAGACCAGGCTAAACGTTCAGTAAAAGATGATCTATTTCTAGATGAGTTTACTGATGAAACTTCTGATGTATTTGATGATGAATATTTCAATCCTGAATCAGTACCAGTCGCTCCACAACAATCTAGATTATCAGAAGATTATGTAACTTATCTACTCAAAGACTTTGCTAAGAAACAAGATATAGTAAAACCGTTTAGAAGATATCATGTATTAACTGCTAATAACCATATCATATATAACAATATACAATCTGATTCACAGAATACATTTAATACTGTGACAATATGTTATAGTAACGATAATCCAAAAGAAGAAGATGATAATAGTTCAGAAGTAAAAGCGATTACAACTGGTGACCCAGACACATTTACTCTTAGATGTGATGGTGGATTAATGGACGAGGATGTAAGAGAGTTATATGAAGAGTATCCAAATTGTGTTGGATATGAGATGGCTAAACAATATGCAGTTGGTAGACTCAAGCAGACCCTTGAAGCTGGATATGCTGGGACTCTTGTTGTTATAGGTGACCCTACTATTAAACCATATGATATATGTTATATCTTTGATGAGTATAACGATATGTTTGGTCCAATAGAAGTAGAACAAGTTGTAGACAAGATATCTCATCAAAATGGTTTTATTACCGAGATAACTCCTTCTATGCTAGTACATGTAAATCAACTTTCTACCATTAGTACTGCTGATGCAATGGGTTATATGTCAGAAGCTGCTTTACAAAAGATACATATGCCTAGTCTATCTCAAATACAAGATACATTAGAGAATACATCATTTACTACAGCTGCCACTGCTGCAACTGCCGCTGGATTAATTGGAGCAGGTATTCTAACTGGTGCAGGTGGAGCTGCAGCTACTGTTGCCACTGCAGCTGCAGTTACTTTTGCTACTATATCAGATTATGCCTTTGCTCCTATAGCTAATGCTTTCTTTAATACTTCAGAACGTACATTAGGACAGGGAGCCAATACAAGTGTTGCCGGATTAGTTGGAGCATTTGTATTTAGAAAACTAATTACTAGATCACAACTAAAACATCCCTTTAGGTATAGTCCACTAGTAAAAAATAGTAGACCATTACTTGGAGCATTGCCTAATAGAAAGACAGATGGAAGCTTTATTACTGAAGCTGGTAATATGATTAAAGAAGGACTTGCTGGAAAGTCATTACTCCTTGACAAAATAGAAGATGAATGGTTCTCTATTAAAGGGTATATTAATGATAGAGGTAGCTTTATGAGTAGCTTACAAGGAAAATAACATGAGTAATTTACTTACACGAAGATTAGAAAATGTTTCTAGAAAAGCTGAGAAGCCCTCTGAAGAGCAAGATCGAGTATAATATGGTACAATTACCAGAGTTAATCAGCAAAATGCTACTGTAAAAGTAAGAATTATCTCAGATAATAAGAATGAGAATTTACAGATTAACGAATATTTACCCTTAGTACACGATAGAATGTTTATAGCTATGCACTTTGGACCCCTACGTACTGGATTGCCAGTTAGAATATTCTGGCGTGGAACAGATATTAGAACAGCAAAGTCTTTAAGAGTAGAGATCATTGGTACAGAAGACTATAGTCCTGAACAACAAGAGATAGATGATGGTTCTGTAGAAGTAGCTAATTACAAAATCTTTCTTGGAGGATCATTAGAATAATGGCTCAAAGCAATACTAGAACACGAATATGGAAGGTAGATCCTTCAAGTAAGGCTGCTGTATCTATTAGCCAGAGAGAGGTTATCATCTCTGGAGATAGAAGCAACTTTATTGCGGTAACAGAAAAAGGTATTGCGATTGTTGGCAAATCTGTTTCAATTGTAGTTCCTTCTGAGAATCAAAGACATGGTGGATTCTGGATTAAGATGCCAGATATGGTACAAATGTTTCCATCAACAATTGTTACATTAATGACAACAAGTCAATTGCCTTTTCCACCAGTTGCGTTTGTAGGACCTATTTATAAAGATGCAGCATTCTTTGCGGCTCTAGCTTCTGCGGTGGTATAACATGTCTAACTATGATTCTATCGATGTAGAATTTACTTGGGATGGCGATTTTAACGTAGGCACCGATGGAGATATAGCTACAACAATTGCTAATCCCTTAGATCCATTATATACACAAGTACACCAGATCCTAAGATCAGAAACTGGTGATTGGCTTAAACATACATTTATGGGAGCTAATCTATCAGACTTTCATGGTGAACCTAATAACCAAGTAACTGCCAAAGCTATAGAAGAAAGACTTGTATCAGCACTAACAGCATATGGAACTATTAGAAGAGAAGATATTGCAATACGCATTGTTCCTACTAGTCCACATCAAATTCTTATAGCTATTGCCATTAATGCTACTCCAACAATAGCTAATGGATTAGAACCTGGACAAGCAGTGATAATTTCATTTACATATGATAGTATAGAAGATAGAATATTCTTTTTGCCTATCAATGAACTTCTACGTCAGTATGGGAGTAAGTAATGCCTTTGTTCTCGGAATCAGAAGAAAAGATATTTGGTGATATATTAACCGATATCATTAACAATACTAATATTACTCGTGCATCTCCTGGTAGTTTAGTTAGAGCCTTATCAGAAGCTGTCTCTGTAAAAATGGGAAAGATGTGGGCACAGTTTGATTTAAATATGATACAGGCTTTCTTGGATGGGGCAGAAGGACAATACCTAAATTTCTTTGGCAATACACTTAATATCCCACGACTTAATGATCAACCAGCACGTATTACTTATCAAGATAAACTAGTAAAATTCTATGTTGATGTAGGTACATTTGGCACAATCAATTCTTCAAACTCTATTGTTATACCAGCAGGTACTCTTATTAGTACTGGGTCTGGAGCTACTGGAACAATATATAGAACTATAGTAGCTCATGTATTACCAGCAGATCAGTCTAGTCAATATGTTTCTGTAGAGTCTATACGTACAGGAACAATAGCAAATGTTGGAGCAAAACAATTAAGGTTCCATAATTTTTCTAACTATACAGAGAGTACAAATTCTGCACTTAAGGTTGTTAATGAAGCAGAGATTAATATTGCACGTGATATAGAGTCAGATACTAACTATAGATTTAGATTGTCTAATGCTTTTCTATCTAGTGAAAATGCAAATGCTATTGCAGTCAGACTATCTGCGTTGTCAGTTCCAGGTGTAGCTGATCTAGTATCACTTCCATATTATCGAGGCATTGGCACTTTCGATCTACTCATTAAATCTACTACTCCTAATGTATCTTCAACATTAATTGCTACTGTACAAGAAGCAGTTAGAAGAGTTTCATCACATGGTATTATGGGTACTGTTAGAGGACCCGTTGAAGTCGGATTATCTCTTATTGGTAATATAAAACTAAAACGATTAGTTTCAATTCAAGAACAAACTAACATTGTTAATGCAGTTACAGAAAATGTTGTTAGTTATGTTAATGGTCTTGATATAGCCGAAGAGTTAATTATCAATGAAATAGTAGAAAGAGTACTATCATCTTCAGATGCAATCAAAAATGTTGGCACTACTGGTAAACCATTTGAACAGTTGTTTAAACATCAGCCATCAAAATTGAATGATAATAAAACTAGGAATACATTACTTAGTGATATTACACCACAGTCAGATGAAAGAATTATAGTAGAGAATAAATATGCTGGGGATACACCAATTTTGTTTCGCATAATTTAGGGAGACTTATATGTCATTTAGTAATACAACAGAAGGTATTGTCTTAGATGCACTAGTTGGATCAAGTGCCACATTGTTACCAAGTACTTTATATGTAGGACTATTTACTGCAGCGCCAGATGAAGATGGCGCAGGTACTGAATTATCTGGTAATAACTATAGTAGAGCTTCAGTTGTACGCAGTGCTTTTACTAGAGCTAGTAATACGTCAAGTAATAATGTTGACATAACATTTGCAACAGCGTCTGGAGCGTGGTCTACTGCAACACATTTTGCAATTTTCTCTGCTGTCAGTGGAGGTACATGCTACTTTATAGGATCACTAAATAGTAGTGTAACAGTAGGCTCTGGTGTCACCTTAAAAATACTATCTGGTAATCTTAGCATTTCCCTAGATTAACTATTGCAAAGGAATATAATCCATGGCGATTATTCATACCTATACTTGGACAGCACAGAACGATTTTGTTACTGCATCATTGCCTTATAAGAATAGTACTAGTCCAGTAGTATTTACAATGCCATGGACTCCAGTAGCTGGTAATACGCTGATCATGATTATATCATGTGGAGCTATTGGCGGACTTGGAAATTTAACATATCCTTCTGCAGATTTTGGTAATACATTAACTCAATCAGGATGTTCGTGGGGTCCACTTGTTGGTAGACAACGTACAGTCAATAGTATTCAAGCATTTTGTGCGCAAAATATTGGTACTGCTGGATCTACTATTACAGTCAATCCATTAAGTTTTTCTGGTACTACCACAGTAGTATTAATGGAAGTAGATAATTGTCCAACAGGTACACCTACTATTCCAAATGGTTATGCTAGTGAATGGTGGTCAGAATCAGATGATGGTGCATTTGATACTAGTAGGCCAGCTGGTTCTATAACTACTACAGCTGCAAGTTCAATATTAATTGCTGCATGGAATACAGGATATGGAGATCCTTTCCCAACTCATGTAAGTTATTCAGATCCTGGATATAGTACCTTAGCATCAGAAAGATGGACTAACCCTGGATCATCTTCCTATAATGCGATGTTATATGTTGCAACTAAAGATTCGCAACCTGCTAATACATATGAAGTAAAGGAAAATATTTCTTCTAGCGTTCCATATACAGTAGGAATACATTTTGCTATTCCTCAGAATGCAGAAGTTAATCGTTCTGCATCTACTAGTGGCACAGGTTCTACTACCTTAAACGGTACACTACTACAATATACTAGTGGTTCATTAACTAGTAGTACTACTATTGAAGCAATAGTAACAGGAGTATTAGAACAAAGTTCACTATGTTATAAAAGTCCTCTTACTCAAGAGTTAGTTAATACATTCCCATCGTGGACAAAAACTCGTAATAATGATCAATCATTAGGATATCAAATACTGAATACCATTGCTAAACCAATGGAAACAATGCAAAACAAGCTCTTTAGAATGAATAGGAATAATCATATTCCTACATGTAATCTGAAAGAACTAGATATACTATATAAAGTACAACTACCTACAACTGTTGAGTTTGGTCTAAACTATTCAGACCCAGTAAACCCACAAGCAACTCTTCCAGAAGTCACAGGTACTATTGATGATACAACATATACAATAACTGGAGTACCTACAAATTCACTAGAAGAATTTTGGGAAACAAGTCTTCCAACAAGATTTAATATAGAAGAACCTAGTGTTATAGATCCATCTATATATAGTGGCCCTATTACAGGCTTGCCTGTATCTGGAATTTTCGAACATCATCTAGGTGGTGGATATGTCTATATACAAACAACTGGTGGTATAAAGTATGTCACTCTAGAAAACCAGAAAGTATATAGAGGGACTGTTATTATTACCGGACGTACTAGAAAAGGAACTTTTGAATCTGAGACACTAGTATTCCCTTGGGACATGAAACAATCAACAGATAAAGAATGGTCAGAAATATATAAAATAGAATCCTATAATATGGAATCAGACGTACAGATAGATATTAGTTTTAGTGATGTATATTCTGGTCCATATATATCTTTTTACAATAATAGGTTTTCTGAGAACCGTAATAAGATAGATGAGTTCTGGGATATAGGTGTTGGTGATACTTATAGTACTCTAGATTATATTACATATATCTCAGATGACTGGAGACAACTAGTACAGGGATTTTCTAGTAAAGAAGTAAGAAATAGCTGGGAGCTAATTAGCAATACATATGAAAACTTTGAAGCTGTTGATCTAGCTATTGAACCATTTACTACTAGAGCATGGATTGTAGACACTAATGCTAATCTATATTGTTATGATACACATGACTATATGATTCATAATGTTGACTTATTACTAGATAAAACTCCTGGTTCACAAGTACAGTTAGAAGTTGAAAGTACTAATATTGTACTAGGAGAAGAGATTAGGGTAGTTCCATGGCATGCATTACCTGTTAGAGAAATCAAGAAGTTTCGTATATGGTTTCAAACACCACAAGGTGATAAGTATGGTTGGAAGTTTGGAGAGGTAGTTGCATATAGTAATAACCTATGGATGAATGATGATGGAATACTTAAACGTTCTATTACAAATACTATAGTAGTTCCTGCCGAAGAAAGAGGAGAATATCTCTTTGTAATTGAAGCAATCTTTGTTGATGATGAAACACAGATAGATAAAGTTATCGTACCAGTTAGACATAAGATGCCTTTGTCATCATGGGATCTACGTACTATTGGAGTAGAGGGAGATGTTCTTGGTCTTGAATTTAGTTCTGATCAAGATCTCTGGGTATCTACAACAAGTGGTTATTATAAATTAGAGCCACACTATGATATTATGTTAGTAGATTATACGCGTAAAGTTATATATTTTAGAGAACAGTATGATAGTGTTGAGGTAACTACTGATGACTAAAACAACTCTTACTCCACAACTGCATCATGTCTTTAATGAACTAGATCACCATGGCGTTTTCCTAGGTCTTAAAAGACTTGAAGGAGAAAGAAACGCCCAATTTAAATGTCGACTTCTTGACGTATTTGTCAACAAACCGAACTCAACCTATCGTGGCCTTATCAATGCTATTACTAGAGAACTTGGATATTCTATTACAGAAACTATAAAAGTATCTTCTGTATTAAGTGGTGGCGAAGTTCTATATCCTAATTCAGTAATAGAGTTCAAAGATACTAAATGTTATCTCTATGAAGATTATACTACTGGTACTCCTACTCTATCTCTCGATAGATTTGATACTGATAGTTCATCATATACAGTTAGTGGCCTTATATCTAATATCAATGATTCAGGTATCTTTACTGTTGAAGGTTTAGAGTATGATAATGATCAGCGCGCACTCACTATATTTAATCAATCAACACTAGGTATCATAACATCAGAAGATATATCTTCTCAAGGTATCAAAGTTAATCTAGCTCATAAACGTGCTATACCTGGAACCGTATTCTTTACTTCATCTAACCTATATAATGAAGTATTAGCAGAAGGATTAGTAAGAAGACCAGGAGATTATTATATCGATTATATCAATGGAATAATAGTTACTGGATCTGTTCCTGTGCCTGGTTCATACATAAGATATCAGTATCATCAGAATCCTTGTACATTCCTATCTAGCCCTGTAATACTACATAATATACAGTCTGATGATTTTAAAACTAAGATGTTTGAGCAAGTTCTACAAGAAGATGGAACATATGCAAATGGACTACCGACTCCTTATGGCGCAGATATTGTCAATGGTATCCTAAGTGTACATCCTGCTAACTGGGGAAAATAATGCCTACCTACGATACAGATATTTTACTATCAGTATTTACAACAACAGAAAATATCTTTATAGGATCAAGATCTAAGTACATATCTGCTCCACATCCTATTTCAGGAAAAGAAATAGAAGGATGGAAGTGGGATGAAAAGTTCTGGCCTATACAACAAGATATAGAAAAGAGCACAGGATATGTACCTACGCTCTGGGATCCTGATCTTAGTTCTATTGATCCAACCTGGTATCAATCAGGAGTTGGAGACGAAGATGATTTGTTAATGACCGGATTAACACAAGTAGAAAAGAATGATGACTCACATATATGGGCTCCTATTATCCATCATGGTTACTTTTATATTGGTGACGAAGAATGGTATCTATTTAGTGATGACTATATAACACAATACCCATCTACTACAAATACATTATCAGGACTTCCAATACTAGATCTACAGTATGACTACAAAACTAGTATTCCAATTATGGCATTACGCTACAGGTTTGATTTTGAAAAAGGTAGATATATAGTTGATGAGTCTATCAGAAAGATGGTAGAGTTCGATGAAGATATACATGAGAACCAATTCATTATTGGTAGTTACGACGATCTTCCTAGACTAACTTTCTCTTCATCTGGTATCTTCCAGAATATTGGAGAACCAATGTTATCGGAAGACGACTACTATAAAGTAGAAGTAGTAGGTAGATCAACAGAAGATGAGTTACAAGAATTCTATCTAACATATTCTCCAGTAGATAGAAATGCTACTGTTAGAGTATGGACATGGGGACAAGATGAATCATTTGAAGAATGGACTGTTATTCCTTCTAGTGGCGTCTTTAGTACTGGTGATATAAAAGAAGTTAAAATTGACTACGATCGAGGTACCTTAATATTTGGTACATATACTCCGGATAATCCAGATGGTGATGGACATGTTCCATTAGAAGGCACTAATATTGGAATCATGTATACGACTACTGTTGCTGTTCTATATGAACCATACTATGCTGGAGATGATATAGTCATGGACGAAGATAACGGTAACGTTAATCCAGCTTATACTGGTATCACACAAGGCTTTACACAAACTACTTCTTATAGTCAAGATGCAGATAGTATTATACTTGGTTCTACATTACCTAGAGTAAATCCATATATCATTAATATGGGGAATAATGTAGGTCTAATATATGCTGAAGTTCGAAGCATGTCTGGCGCAGTAGTAGCAGGACAAGAAGTTAACTTTAAGATACTAGAACCAGTAGTTGGAACATTTGGTGGAGGACAAACAGAAACAAGAGCTGTTACAAATACCTTTGGTGAAGCAAGAGTATATTATAGTGCTCCAACAATTGCAGGAGAACTAGGTTTAGTTACTAATACTATAGAATATGATGGTGATGATACTCTTGTTACAGTATCTGGTATGTCAGACCCAGGAACTAATACTAGTATTACTATAATGAAAGTACATACACATGATGACGTGTTAGGAATTCCTGCAGCTGAATTAACACAATACTATCTGGATTATCTAGAAGAGAATGATATTATCGAAGATCCCACACCTAATATTCCAGCTTCTGCAGAATTTGAAATATTCTGGCGTTCAGCTAAAGAGTTAGAGAAGTATCATACATATACACCTTCTGATTTAAAGACAGGTAAGAAGACAGTCATACTGATAGAGAAGAACGACAATACAGTATTAGACCCACATACTGGCGAACTCGATGTATATGGAGCTGGTAATGTTGTTCTATCCCCATTATATCCTACTGAAGTAACTAGTATAGGTACTATAGATGAACCTATTGTACAGATTAGATATAGTGACATTCATTTACCATTACCAGGATCAGATGATACTAAATCGTATTTTATAGTTAGTGATGCAATTTGTACTCTACAAGCATACGTAGTTAATAAAAGTACAGGGAGACAGATAGCGTCTAATACTATACAAGTGAAAACAGTTATACCATCATCTGTCAATGGTAGTTTCTTTGCTAGTACACTTAATGATTTACCAACAGGTCTATTAACTAAAGTTAAAGATATGTATACTGTTGATGAAGTAGATATTATAGCAACATCTGGCATAGAGGAATATAATACTAGCTATGAACTAGAAAAACTATTTTTCTTTGATACTCAGACATTTGAAAGTTACTATGATTGGTTCATGAGAACACGTAGAGCAGATTTAGCAGGAATTATGCAAACATCTATCAGTGGACTTGAGATTATAAACGCTGTAGATGCACCTGCAGAAGTACCACTAGGATTTAGATTAAGATCACAAGGACTATCAATAGCATCTGTTTTAGATCAGGTGACATTTATTGATCCAAATGATACACTTGTGAGTGGATACTATTCTTAATAGCGGTAGGTAAATTTACATGGCGGACAAACTTCGCAAAACGGCTCCATTAAAAATCACATTTACTAAGGGTGAACAACCGTCTAGTGCAAAATTAAATACCTTATCTAACCAAGTAAGAACTAGTACAGATATCTTAGAACAAGCAATTGGTGATATCTGGAATAATGGTGGAGATCCGATTCTTAATGCATCGCCGCTATATATCTCAAACTTGGCTAGAGCAGTTGGTTCCTTTGAACTACTTAATCCTCCGCTATACTATGTACCTGAAACCTTTCTATTTAAGGATCATATCGGGAATCGATATACTGGACAGAGTGATGGTTATCTAGTATTCGCCCCAGAAGATAAATACTACTCATATGGTACACTAAGTCCATTTCTATATACAGAAGATCTTTCAGAAGTAACTTCTCCTGGTAAATGGTCAATTGATAAAACTACTGGTAGAGTAATTTGCTTTAGTCAATTTCTAGATACGGGTAACCCATCTACTACCGATAGTATTGTATGTGTAGTTAATCCAAGTTTGTTTCCATATCAGAAGACTGTATTACCTAGTATTATTCCAGATCCTAGACAAGAATACTTTACTGGATGTAGAATCTCTAAGTATAACAACAAGTTCTATATTCATCTACCACCAAGACAACCTTTAAACTTTACTCTTGGTAAAGATACCACTAATATTCCAGATCGCTATCCTAGCACTATGGATCTTGGATCTAGTTACAACTATGCCACTCCAAGTGTTAGTGGTTTTGATTCACAAGGCAGAGATGGTTCTGGATATTATAGATTATGGCAGAACCCAACATATAATGCAGTAGCAGATGCTTTCTATAGATACCTACCTTGCGCAGAAGTACAAGACTATATCAATGGCGCTCCTGTATCTGGACAAATAATTCCACGTGGCCTTATGTGGCTATGGAATAAAGATACAAATACGATTATTCAAGATGCAACTTTTAGATATCAAACCGCTGTAGCTGGAGACTCTTGGGTATTTGAAATAGAAACAACATCTATTAACTTCGATACATATGGATGGCCAGCTGGTAAGTATGTTACTACTACAGAAGCAGAAGCAAGTTATGATACACCATTTGTTGTCATTACAGTAGGTGCATCTATTGCACAACTAATTGCACAGTTAACACATGCAACACATTCATCTTCAGATGAAGCTGGTAATACATTTTATAGAGCAGAGAGTCATAGCCAACTTAGTAACCAAACAATTCCTCCAGAAGAAACTGGACTTACTTATGTTAATCTAAATGGAACAGACGCCTATGCAGGACTAGGACAATCTACGTTTACAAACGATCCACATATTCATCTACTTTCTAGAATAGGTTCTGGAAGAGACTTGAATGAAAATGCTATGATGGATCATTTGATTCTAAGCTCTAATACATTTAACTCAAATAAGTACCTTAACAATCTATCTACTAGTAAGGCGATTCTATTTGGACAAGGTTCTGGACCATGGGTTAGAAGTAATCTAAGCACTATTACTGCTGGATATACATATGGATCTGGATATACGCAACTCTCTCTTGATCATGGACGTCTAGCACTAGGAAGCCAATTAGCCTCTGATATGGGAGGAGTTTCATTTACTGAGAATCTATTAGTACAAGAGGATGATAGTAATCTTGTTGCTAGATTCACAACATTAAAATCTAGTAGTGGCTCTGTATCAATGTATCTAGATACAGTATCTGGTTCTTTAACTTCATATATAGGAACTGATGATTCTAGTGTTACAAGTAGCCAGGCATATATTTCTAGTGATACAGATCTAGGACTTGGCTATGGAGAACTACTTACTCTTCAAACAGATGGTCGATTAGGAGTTAGTATTAAGGGTACTGGATATTCCGGATATCCAATTGATAATTCTAAGATTACTGTTCTATCAAATAAACTACTTGGGCCACTAGCAATCCGATCAATGTATCCTACTCATTCTTCATATAAGACTGGTATTAGAATACAAACAGCAGTTGGATCATCATTTACATCTCCATCTGCAGTAACCCAAGATTTAATACTAGGAACAATTGAGTGGGGTGGATTTGACGGTACTGTCTGGGAAGATGGTTCAAGTCATGGTGCACAGTTAAAGATCAGTGCTACAGAAAATTGGGATTCATCACACCATGGTACACAACTATCAGTCTTTACAAATCGTAAGGGAAGTACTAGCTCACAACTATCTACAACCTTTGCAGATACTGGCAGCCTAATAGTTTCAGATGTTAGGACTTCTCCATCTACAGATGCTGCTAGCATATCTCCATTCTTTCAGATAACTTCAGATTCTGCTGAGTATGGCAGAAGTATGTTATCGATTACAAAACATGGAGCTGGATCTAATACTGAAACACCACGTCTTGTAATTGGTAGAGCAGAGAATTCTTCATACACATCATTCTCTAGATTAGAGAGTGGTGATATTATAGCGAAGCTATCTTTCCAAGGTACAAGCGCTACTGGATGGAAAGAAGCAGCAGCTATACATGCTCTAATAGATGGAGCACCTTCTGGAGATAATGGAGTACCTGGAAAACTTTCTTTCCTTACTTCAGACGGTACTACTGGAACTCCAACCGAACGTATGTCCATTAACAAAGATGGAACTATGACATTAACTTCATCTGGTATTAGTACAACTGGAGACTTATATGTTGGTGGAGATTTATATGTCAATGGACTAGACATTAAACATTCTGGTACTGAATCTCACGTAACTATTTTTAACGATAACAACATTAATACATTATCAGTAGGAGAATTTGCTGATACTATTAAACTTGGATTTAATGGCAATAGATTATCTTCTTATGTAAGTACAGTTAAAATTAATACTGGTACACAAACAGAAGGTACTAAAGAAGTCTTTATTGGAACAGGTG
>Ga0105098_10000188_pt1 | contig 19731 bp, 23 predicted proteins | sample PPLLak21cMay2015_FD_79137 | JGI IMG/M metagenome (GOLD analysis project Ga0105098, IMG submission 79137) | Freshwater sediment microbial communities from Prairie Pothole Lake near Jamestown, North Dakota, USA - PPLs Lake P7 Core (1) Depth... | ecosystem: Environmental > Aquatic > Freshwater >... | reverse complement strand
TCTTTGCTTTCCGAGGTCTCGAGTACCACATAGCTGACTTTATGCACCTGCGTGGGGGATCCAGCCAGCCCCAGGTGATCTTCGTCCACGTTCAGGTCGGCGGCGCTCCAGACGGTAATTTTCAAGTTATGCTCAGCCAGATGATTCTCAAGTGCATCTTCATTGCCAAACTCCGGCCATTTTTGGAGCAGCTTGGGATATTCCGCCGGGATGGCTGCCAGCTTGTATTCGATCCGCTTGCGGGCGGACGCCGGACGCGGCTGGTTGGCCGAACCGACCACGGTCAGCAGGCAGGGCAGAGTGCACTTGACCAGTTCGGTCCCCAGGTCAAATGCCCGCTGGACGACGATCCCTTGCTCATTTGCTTCGATGATTGATTCGGCATAGGTAATCTGTGGAATACTGAGTTTCTCTGCTACTTGCGGACCCACCTGGGCGGTATCCCCATCGATCGCCTGACGCCCGCAGAAGACCAGGTCATACTGACCGATCTTGTCGATGGCGCATTTGAGCGTGTAAGAGGTTGCCTGAGTATCGGCTCCGGCGAACTTGCGGTCGGAAAGCAGGATCACCTGGTCCGCGCCCCGGCAGAGCGAGTCGCGCAGCACCTCGGTTGCCTGCAAGGGTCCCATGCTAAGAACCGTCACCGTGCCGCCGTGGTGATCCTTGAAATCCAGAGCCATCTCCAGGGCGTTCAGGTCTTCGGGGTTGAATATCGCCGGCAGGGCACTGCGGTTCATTGTGCCGTCTTTGGTCATCACCTCGCCGGTCACATTGCGCGTATCCGGAACCTGTTTGACAAGCACGATGGAGTGATACGTTTTGGCTGGCTGCATTGATTGCTCCTTGTCAGCTAATTTGTTTTACGAAACCGCCAGGGCTTCGAGAGCCATGGTTCCGGTGTATTATTTAAACCCACACGTGGACCTTTCGTCACGAGCGAATCCGGGACTTTGACGCCTGCCTCGATCCACAAGCCGCCAGTCCTTCCCGTTAAATCGACCCGATTCTCACTTTTGGTGATCCCCATTGCCTGACAGAGCTTGCCGGGACCCAGCGTGTCGCGCCCGTTGCGCCTTTCCAGCATGATTTCAACTCCCTCGATCGGCTCGATGGCGCGGATCAACACCGCGGCCGGGAAGCCCTCGCGCTCGGTCACGGCGTTCAGCATCCAGTGATTGCCATAGGTGAAATAAACATACGCGTGCCCGGGCGGGCCATACATGGGGGCCGTGCGCGGCGTGAGCCCCGCTTTGGCATGACAGGCGAGGTCTGTTTCCCCGATATAGGCTTCGGCTTCGGTGATGATGCCTGCCAATTTCACACCATCGAGGATGCGAACCAACCGCGCACCGATCAACTCGCGCGCGACAGTCAGGGTGGGGCGGTTATAGAATGACCGAGGAAGAATTCTTGGCATTTTCACTGTACAACGAACCCCCCAATTTTATATGAATTGGGGAGTTCGCTGTGAATGGATTTTGCCTGGAAGTGGAGTGGATCCTGGCTCAATGATCAGGGGATTGGAGTCGGAGTTTCTCCCATCTCCAATAGCAACAAAGGGAGTGGAGTGGGTGTTTCTTGCATTCCCAAAGGCGTTGGGGTGAGACAGATCGTGCCGCAGCCACCCTGGCATCCGTTCGGATTGCCGCAAGCGAAATTGTTGCCCGGACAGGGCGGGGGCGTGCACATGAGAATCGGAGTGTCATTACCCCATCCAAAAGGTGTCGGGGTGGGACCCGGTAGATCGTCCCGTCCAAAAGGTGTCGGGGTGGGACCCGGTAGATCATCCCGTCCAAAAGGTGTCGGGGTGGGGCCTGGTAGATCGTCCCATCCAAAGGGCGTCGGGGTGGGACCCGGTAGATCGCCCCATCCAATGGGCGTCGGGGTGGGACCCGGTAGATCGTCCCATCCAAAGGGCGTTGAGGTCGGAGGCGGCGTTTCTTCCATTTCAAAGGGCATTGGACCAGGCGTTACTGTTCCAATTACCACAGAAGTGTCACCATAGATATTGATGACCGAGCTAACTAAAACGATAACAGCTGTCAATATTTCTTTCATCGGAAATCTCCTTTGCCTTTGATTTCCTTCATTGTCCGCTCGTTGATCTTTCTTCGCAACTGTGGATTCCTGCAAAACTCTACCAGTATTTCTACTTGCGGGTTTTTCCAGGCTGCTTTGGGTAAGTTTTATGACAGCCTCAGTGCGTGAATGTACATCCAACCGTAGATAGATATTGCTCAAATGAAACTCAACGGTGCGAACAGAAACACCCAATTTCTGGGCGATCTCTTTGTTGCTTTTGCCTTGGAGCAGGTATTCAATAACTTCTTTTTCTCGCTTGCGGAATTCTGGTTTGGTCATCTACATCCTCTTCAATGCGCAGCACCTGCAGAACAATGTGTTGCAAAAACAGGGTGACTCCCCGCCACTATTTAAATCTTGGATCCCGCTTGAGAGTCAACCGCAGTCCATCGTCCAGACCGATCGAGGGGCGGTAGTTTAGTTTCTGGCTGGCAAGCGTCAGGTCGGCGCAAAGGCGCGAGACGCCGCCCGATGTTTTGGAACTGTAAATCACCTCCGCATTGCTTCCCGTCACATCCTGCACACACTTGATCAGTTCACGGATGCTCGTCTCTTTTCCTGAGCCAATGTTGATGACTAATCCATTGATATTGGGCGCGGTGGCTGCCGCGACCAATCCGCTGACCACATCATCCACATAGACGTAGTCGCGCGTCTGGCTGCCATCGCCATGCGCGACCAATGTCCCGCTGCGCAGCGCCTGCTTCAAATAATGTGGCACCACAGGCGGGTGCGAGGCGGGCAGACGCTGACCCGGGCCGTAGGCATTGAAGATACGCAGGCTGACCGTCTCGATCCCCCACAATCCGCCGATCGTGCGGACGTAATATTCCGCGGCGAGCTTGGAAACTGCATAGGGCGAACGTGGATTCGGGGTGAAGGATTCGCGCAAGGGTTGTTCGCCAAGATCGCCGTAGACCGCGCCGGAGGAAGCCAGAACCACGCGGCGGACACCCACGTCGCGCATCGCTTCCATGAGCGCCACCGTCCCGCCAACGTTGACGTCGTTGTAATCCCGCGGATACAACACGGATTCGGGCACCGAGACGCGCGCTGCCAGGTGATAGACCACATCCACTTCCTGGAGGAGAGTCCACAACTTGGGGCGGTCGCTGACGTCGCCGCGCGTAAAATGGACATCCGGTCCCAGCGCCTGAGGATCGCCTGTAGAGAGATCGTCGAGCCCGCGGATCTGGTGTCCCTCGCGGGACAACTGGTTGGCAAGCGAAGAGCCGAGGAATCCCGCGGCTCCGGTAATGAGGAAGTTCATGAGTGAGAAGGATTATAGCACCACAGAATCATATCGTTGCGACTGTGAAGCGCGCCGCTGGTCAATATACCTGTTCCTTCGCAGTTCAACTGCGAAGGAACAGGCTATCGAGACCCAGCCTGAGAGAACACTTATGCAATATTGATTGACTCATCCGGGTTAGTGTGCTACTATTGCGGCTGTAGGATAACAGTAAGTTCGTTGGAAGTACAAATACCACAGCTCACGGTTTGATCCGTGAGTTGTTTTGTTTTGCCCTCCGATGGAACAAAACAGAACACCTAATAAATCTTTTTAAATTGCCAAAGGAGGCAAATACAATGTCTGAACGTATAATTGGTACGGTTAAGTGGTTCAACGGTGACAAGGGCTTCGGCTTTATCGAGCGCGAAGGTGGAAAGGACGTTTTCGTCCATTTCTCCGCCATTCAAAGCGCCGGTTTCCGCAACCTGCAAGAAGGACAAAAGGTCGAGTTCAATGTTGAACAAGGCCCCAAGGGTCCGCAGGCGAGCAACGTCACAATCGCCAGCTAACTGGACAAAAAAGAGCCCCGCGTCTCGCGGGGCTCTTTTTGATTCTCCTGCTTATTCCTGATATTGTGCGATGGCCTCCTCAGTAAACGGCCACCCGCTTTCCCGGTACATGTGGCGAAATTACTCCGACGAAGCAACGATCTTTTCCAATTCTTTCACCAGGAACGGCAAATCCTTCTTCACGATATCCCAGATAATGTCGATTTGGATCGAGTCATACTCATGAATAACCCTGTTTCGTGTTCCCTTCATTGCCTGCCATGGAAGACTTTGATATTTATTTTGCGTGGCAGATGAAACCCTGCCTGCCGCTTCTCCAATGATTTCGAGTCGGCGAACAATGGCATCCTGCAAAAGATGATCCTCTGAAAATTCATTCCATGATTTCCCGCCCATATATTCAATCGCCGCCCGTGCGGATTCCAGAATATCGATCAAATACGCATCATCGCGCGACATAATATACCTTTGCGGAATCCAGAATTGCTTTACGTCGGATAGGGTTTTTGCTTGTTTTCACACCCTGATATGTGAGCAGATCAACCTCTCGGCCAAGGATTTTTTTTAGTTCTTCAGGCATAGCAAAAAAAGCAAGGCCGGGTGTATACCCCTTTTCGAACTCAACCAATATATCCACATCGCTCGTTGGTTTAAAGTCATCGCGCAAAACGGATCCAAAAAAAGCCAGTTTTTGGATCCGGTTCTTGCGGCAAAAATCTGCAAGTTTTCGGCGAGGAATTTTGAGCTTAATTTCTTCCACGATGTAATTATACAACGTTGGGAGCTTATCCTTGATATTGTGCGATGGCGTCCTCGGCAAATGGTCGGCCACTTTCCCGGTAAATGCGGATCAGTTCCTGCGCGTCGAACGGGAGGCGGCGGAACTCAAGACTGACCTGACCGTCCTCGGCCGTTAGGATCGCATATTCCGCCCAGGGATCGGCACGGAAGTTGTCCTCAGATTGCTGGTGGCTGTAGGCGAATCCGATGCTCCCGGGGTTGAAGAAGAAATAGTTGCCGTTCCGCCGGATCTGTTGCGCGTGGGTGTGACCGCCTGTTAAAACGCGGTCAGCATACCCGCCAAGGAATTTTTGGAAAACCTCCTCGGATGCGGCGGGCAGGATCAGGTCATCGAATGAAGCCGGGGAGCCGTGAAAGCACAATAATTCAATCCCATTGCCAAGATCTAGCGTGACAGTCGGCTGGAAATTTGCAATAAAGTCAATGTCATCTTCAGTAAGCCTGGACAAAGACCAGAGCCGGATCTCGCCCATCTTTTTGAGGCGTTCCGCTGGGATGCCTTCGTCGGCGGTCTCTTTGCCGCTCACCAGCCAGGCATCAGCGTTCCCCATCACGACCGGGCACTCCAACCGGCGCAAGCGTTGGACGACCGCCGCAGGCTGCGGTCCGCCCTGGACTGCATCGCCGAGGCACACGATTTGATCCACCGTCTGCTTTTTGATATCGGCTTCCGCAGCTTCGAACGCCAGGTCATTCCCGTGCATGTCAGAGATCACAGCGACTCGCATGATGGATCTACTCCTTGCTAAGCCATCTTTGTAATGGCATCCACACCGGTAATGTTTGGCAGGGTCCGCTGCCATTCGAGAGTAGCGAGAGAAGTGCTGAATAGCTGACCGTTCGACAGCACCGCAAACAATAGATCCTCCGCCTGGAAGAACCGTTCGACCATACCGCGCCGCCACGGGACTTTGAGTCCGTTCGAGGCGAGGGACCAGCTCTCCCCGCCGTCGCGCGACTCTTCGATGCGGCCGTTCGAGTCCACGTAATCAGCGGGACCTAAGATCAAATGGTCGGGCTCATTTGGATCCACCCAAACGGCGCGGCAATAGCAATCGTAGTGAAGCTTCCAGGTCTTGCCGCCATCGTTCGAGCGATAGAAGCCGCCGCCGGTCGGCGCGTAGACAAGGTCAGAGGAGGATGGATGGACTTCGAGCGAGTGAACATCCGGATAGACAAACGGTTCCGGCGGGCCTTCGAGGCCGGGTTTCCCGTCACTGCCTTCCGCGAGGCGCCAGTTTTCGCCATTATCGTCTGAGACCAGAACGCCGCCGACTTCCACCGCGGCGTAGATACGCAACCCATGAAAGGCAAACCCGCGCACGCAGCCTGCCTCCGGCGAGTAGGGCAGGGACCACTTGAACTTGTCCCGCAGTTCCGCGACTTCCGGGCAGACGCGCCAGGAGTCACCACTGTCATGAGAGACAAAGATATTGGCAGGTTCTGTGCCTGCCAATTCGAGGTTGGAAACATCGGGGTGATGTGCTATCCAGCGGACATGCGGCGCGGTCAGGCCATTGCTCGTCTCTTCCCAGGTTTTCCCCTCATCGTCCGAGCGAAAGATGCCGCTTTCCGTCCCGGCCAGGATCACGCCTTCGTGCGCGATGACGCTGGTGATATGGTGATCTGTCAGCCCGCGCGTAGTCGGTATCCAACTGTCCCCTTTTCGTTCACAGATCACGATCCCCTGTTCGGTCGCGAGAATTAGATTATTCATGCCAACTCACTTCTAAAAATCAGACTACATCAGGCTATTCTTGTTTACCTATCACCAGCATCAATAAACTCAATCACTTGAGGAAGCAGCGTGAGGGGAATAATGCCGTGGCCGATCGTTTCCATTATAAATCTTTCTGGTTGCCAAACGCACATGTGCAAAACCCGTCTCGATAAGAGACGGGTCATTGCGTATTGCTCATGTGGTTTACCCCTCAGCGAACACTTACTGGGCTCAGATGTGCCTGGAACCATTCTGTTGCAAGCCGCGCGGCGTCTTCGAGCGTTCCCGGCTCTTCGAAGAGATGGGACGCACCGGGCACGATCGCCAACTTCTTCTCTGAGCCCTCCTGCATCTGGTCGAGCGCTTCCTCATTCAACTCGATCACAGGCTCGTCGTTGCCGCCGACGATCAACAAGGTGGGCGCCTGCACTTTCGGAAGGGCAGGACCGGCCAGGTCCGGGCGGCCGCCGCGCGAAACGACGGCATCCACCTTATCCGGAAGTTCCGCGGCGGCCATCAGCGCCGCGGCGGCTCCGGTGCTCGAACCAAACAAGCCCCGTTTGAGTTCGTGGGCAAAGGGTTGGAGATCAAGCCATTCCAGCACGCCGGCGGTCCGCCTGGCGAGCATATCGATGTCGAAGCGCAGGTGACGTGTCCGCAGATCGATCTCCTCCTCGTAAGGGGTCAAGAGATCGAAGAGCAGGGTGGCTAATCCGCCTTCCTGCAATGTTTGGGCGACAAACTGATTACGGGGGCTGTGGCGGCTGCTGCCGCTCCCGTGCACAAACACGACGAGCCCCTGTGGGTCCTCCGGGATGCTCACGATCCCCTCCAGTCGAACGCCCGTACTCAAGATCTGAACATATCGATTCTCAGTATTCGTTTTATTCATACCTGCCTCTTCCAAAGCGACTTATCCATGCAGTAATTGCCGGGTCGCTTCCTCAAGAAATGTGTGTACCTGTTCGTCGGTGATTTGCGAGAAGTCTTCGTACCAGCGGCCAACGCCATCAAACGGTTCCGGGGTCATCGCGCAAATCATCTCATCCACCTCGAACTTGAATGCGTCGCAGGTTTCCGGCGCGGCAGTGGGCACCGCGATCACGATGCGGGCCGGAGATCCTGCGCGCAGCCCGGTCACTGCGGCCCGCATGCTGGCGCCCGTAGCCAGGCCATCATCGACAAGGATGATTGTTTTGTCGTGAACGTCAGGTGTGGGGCGATCCCCACGATAGTTCTGTTCACGACGTCCTAATTCCTGCAACTCCTGTTGAGCAACGTGGTTGATCATTTCCTCGGGAAGGTTGAGTGCATGGATGATGTCTTCATTCAACACCCGCACTTCCCCCGAGGCGATCGCACCGATCGCCAATTCTTCACGGCCTGGCAAGCCCAGTTTTCGAACGATGAATATATCCAGGGGTGCGTTCAAAGCCAGCGCCACTTCGTAAGCCACCGGCACACCGCCGCGCGGCAATGCCAACACGATCACATCCGAGCGATCAGCATAGGCGGATAATTTTTGGGCGAGTACTCTGCCTGCATCCCTGCGGTCTTTGAATTGTGTCATCTTTCCTTCTTTCGTTCACTAGGGACGATTTCCCACTGTTTTTGGTTCTATCTATATTATACGTTTGAACGGTTTCTACTCTACAAAGGTTCCTGAAGGGAATATAACCTGCGCCTTTGACGAATGGAAGGAGGAAATATCCCCAAGGAAGTAGGGTTTTGCCTGACAGGCATTGGAGACCAAAAGAAAACCGCCTCTCACGAGGCGGGTTGCTGATTCCGCTATATGATTATTTCCTGCGCCTCGGCGCGAGCCGGTTGCGGGCGTGGCGCGTAGGGGTGGGGGCAGGGCGTGGGGGACGATTTCCGCCTCTATCTCCTCTATCGGAGGCAGACCTCGGCGGCGGGGCGACCTTGTAGTCAAAGTCCGGGAGAACCTCGCGCTTGATGGGTCCGCCCATGATCCGTTCGAGAGTCCGGATCAGATCGTTGTCTTCCGGCGTGACGAGCGTGAACGCGTCGCCTGTGTGCTGGGCGCGGCCCGTGCGTCCGATACGGTGGATGTAGGCGTCGGCGGTATCGGGCATGTCGAAGTTGATGACGTGCGAGATGTTCTCCACATCCAGGCCGCGTGCCGCAATATCGGTGGCGACCATGATGGGGAAGTGCCCGCTCTTGAAACCACTGAGGGCCTGCTGACGCTGCCCCTGTGTGCGATTGCTGTGCAGGCTTGTGACACGGAACCCCTCGTGCGCGATCTGGCGCGCAATTTTGTCGGCGCGATGTTTGGTGCGGGTAAAGATGAGCACCGATTCGGTCGCGGTCTGCCGGAGCAGTTTCAACAGCAGGCCAGACTTCAAATGCTGGGGCACAGGATACAGCACGTGCGAGACGGTGTGTGCGGGACGGCTAAGCCCCATCGTAATGCGCTGCGGCTCTCTGAGCGATTGCGCGGCGAGTTGTTCCACTTCAGCGGGGAACGTGGCCGAGAACAGCATGGTCTGTCGCTGAGTAGGCACGGCTTTGATGATGCGCTTCAAATCAGGCAGGAAGCCCATGTCGAACATGCGGTCGGCTTCATCGATCACCAGGATCTCGATGCGCTCCAGCCTCACATAGCGCTGCTGCATGAGGTCCAGCAGGCGGCCCGGGGTGGCAACCAGGATTTCCACGCCTTCCTTCAATGACTTGATCTGGCGGCTCGCTGTGACGCCCCCGTAGATGGTTGCGCTGCGGGGCTTTGTCCCGGCCGAGAGCGCGCGTACCACCTGATGGATTTGCTCGGCGAGTTCACGCGTCGGCGTGACGATGAGCGCGCGCGGCATGCCGCGCGGTCCGTCGAGCAGTTTATTGAGGATGGGTAAAACAAAGGCAGCGGTCTTGCCGGTACCGGTTTGGGCGGTGCCAATGATGTCACGCCCGCGCAGCGCGGCCGGGATGGCCGCTTCCTGGATGGGCGTCGCGGTTTCATAGCCCGCGTACTTGATTCCCTGCATTAAGCGGGAATCCAAATTAAATTGTTCGAAATTCAAAACTTTTTCCTTATCTTCAGAAGTCGAGCGATTGTTTTAGGGGATTGAGTGAGTGCTCAAAAACGAAAACAGCGGTGGACTGCTGATATATGAGTCGGTAGATTGGTGATCGGTAAATTGGTCAATCGGGACTCGATAAAATGTTGTAGGAGAATTATACCCTACAAATTAGCATGTTGTTGCTCCTGGTGGTGCTCATCAGGAAGCAATTTCTTGTGCGGTGCCTGCCCTTACCTCGCTCCGCGTCAACAGGATCACTGCTGCCAGGATCAAAGTGCCGCCTAAAACCGTAACGGTTTCCAGGCGTTCACCGAAGATCAGGCCCGCAAGCAAGACTGTAATCACAGGTTCTAGCGTGGAGAGCATAGACGCGTGGGTGGGACCGATCCGTTCCAAACCCGCGAGAAATGTAGCAACCGGGATCACGGTCGCGATCAATACAATCCCGGCGATCCCAAGCCAGCCTGAACTTGTAGCCGGAAAGTGCGTGCCGTTGACGGCGACAAGTATTCCATACACTATCGCAGCCGATGCAAAGATCACAAGGGAGGATTGCACGGCTGAAACATGTTTCATCACATTTGTGCCTACGATGATATAGACCGAGTAAATCACTGCGGATAAACTGGCAAGCAGGATGCCCGTGAGTTGTCCGCCTGCGGGATCAACGGTAAGAGCAGTTCCTGTCAAGGCAAGGATGAGGGCGACGATTTTGATCCAAGTCACTTTTTCACGTAAAACAAGGACGGACAGAATGAAGACAAAGATTGGATACAAATACAGGAGCAATGCGACTAATCCTGCTGAGGCGTATTTGATGGCACTCAAAAACGAGAACGATTGCCCCGCATATCCCAGCGCGCCCATGCCGATCAGTTGTAGAAGGGTTTTTCCACGAGGCAGAGGCTCACTGCGCAGAATCAAGAGGAGAGCCATGATGACGGCAGCAAAGCTGAAACGCAGGAACAGCATGGTGAATGTGTCCAGGCCGTCGGCGTAGAGGAATCTTCCAAAGATCGCCAGCGTCCCAAAAGAGGCAGCGGATATCGCGATGAGCAGGATCCCTGTGAGGCGTTGCATGTGTCTCTTTTCGATGATAAAGCTTTACTGACTATAACATATCCCACCTGTGAGAAAAAAATATTTTGCCTATGGATCTGGTGTCGGAGTCGTGAGAGTATCTGTTTTTAAGTTGTATTGCCGGTGGGTAATTTGTTCGGTAGTTAATTCACTTCCCGTTTTCAAAATCAAAACATCGTCTTCTGTCCACTCTGTCACTTCAAGATAAGGTGTAGGGAGATCTTTTAGAATGAGCTTTTGGGACAAATTGCTAACATCAATCATGATCAACGAAAATATATCGTTGTGAGAAACCTTGGTGCTGTAATTAATCCCCGAAACCGCCTTTACTATAAATTTGAGCCCATCACTTGACCAGGCATCTACTTTTGCTTGGTTGTATGTGTTGTCGACATTCAACTTTACTTTATTTATCTTCCCGGTTTCCATATCGTGGATTTCGACGATGAGCGGTGAATCCAATTCCTCAATAAATGTTACTCTTTTCTCCGTTGGAGAAAAGGAAAAGTCGAATAACCCTTCTCTTAGCAACTTATAACTTCCATTCCGAATATCCATTTTATATAATGTTTCTGTTTGAGACAGCAGAATATAAGGAGGGTCCCAACAGCAATAGCTCACAGAAAAGTAAAGGGATTGGCTATCGTTTGCCCAATGTTCTGGTGATATTCCTCCAGCTATTTGTGGATAGTATTCGCTGTCTCCGAAGATTTCCTCGTAGGCGACCTTCCGGGTTGTTGATCCACCCCTCTTTATTACATGAAGACTATCATATAAACAATCTTGCGCCAACCAATTTTGATCGGGTGATATTTTTATTGAGGACTCACACATGCCTGGGAAAATTGATTTCAATTCGCTGAAGGCTGGCTGCGTAGCTTCCTCCTCGATTTTGTCTGCGGCTGGCGTATTAATAGGCAGAACTGTGGAGGTAGATGCCCTGGTCGATTGTACGGTAGCGGTGGGGATAGATTTGATCAGCGCTGTTGGCGTCATCATTGGTGTAGCGGTTGTGCAGGCATTAAGGATAGCCAAAATAGTAATAAGGATAGAAATTTTTCTCGACATGGACTCCACCTATTGAGGTTTAGTGAAAACCCGCCTCTTATGGAGATGGATCGACTGCCAACTGATTACTGTCTACTGAAAACTGATTAGCTCTTGCTGCGCGATGACTAAACCCATTCCATATCTCTTGCGGATAGATAATTGCGTTGGTCCCCGGTAGCTGCTCCATCGCCAGTCCCGTGTTCAAGTTGATCCCAACTTGCTCGTAGGCTTTGTAGGCAAGCTGGCTGCAATAGAAAGCTTCTTCCATCTCTGCATTCAGGAAATTCAGGTTATACGGCTTGCCTACCTGTGAGAGGCAGTACTTTGCGACCGCCGCGCGCATTTCGAATTCCTCACCTTCTGAAAGGCCCTGTTCAGCCAGGGGAGTGGAGACGCCGTAAAAGGAATCGAACAACAAGCCGCGTTGGAGCGCCATGCGCTCGGTGTTCCAGTGCCCGCGCGGCACGTTGAACGTGATCACGCCACGCGCGCCTGCTTCGATGCACCTGCCGTTGGGTCCCACGTAAACCGCCACGTGGTCCACATCCCCGGGCACGAGCCGCCCGACCAGACGCCAGAACTCGCCCGGCAGGATATTGGGCTTGCCATTCATCGTACAGATAATATCGCCCGTTTGCAGGCTGAGGCCTTCAATTCGATATGTATAAACCATTTTTCACCGTATTCATTATACGGTGAATGGGTCAATTCGTTTCAGCGAAATCTTCGGACTATTGAAAAGATGTTCAGGGTTGTTTCCGCACCAAAAAATCCATTTGGTGGGCGATGTAGACCAGCTCGCCGCGTTCGATCTGCGCCCGTCGCTCGACAAGCCAGTTTCCAAATGCAGTCGAGTCCAACTCCGCGTGGGCCTTCAAAGAGCTCTCGAAAAAACTCAAAATAAAATGCAGGAAATATCTTTCCTCGGCAGGATAGCCTCCATTGGTGCAATGCACCACCCAGTCCGAGGCGCCCGCCGCGACAATTTGAGCATTCAATGAACGCAGATGGTCAAACAATTTTCTGCCTGTGCGACTGTCGCCACCCATGGGGCGTATGTCCATCGTCTTGTGATAGAGCCGTTCGATCTTCTCGTCCAGAGAATGATCGATGACCGGTTGAAGCGTTGTGACACCATCGAAGTTGAGTGTCAGCCAGGCCAGACCTTTTGTAAGCGAAAACAATTTTGTCAGACTCTCCGGCAGGGGAAGCAAATCAAGGAAGGCGTGTGCGATCAAAAGATCGCCAGGCTTCTCATTGTTCTGAATGAAATCGAAAACATCGGCGCACTCCAAACGAATGAAGATGTCGCGCTTTTGGTCACAGACGCGCAGCTGGTTCTGCCCGAGGCTTTCCACGCTCAAACCTGCTTCCGTTGCCCATTGAGGAATCCATTCCCGGGCGTAAGCAATGTTTGCAGCCATTTCATCCACCAGGATGTAATCACCGGTGCAGAGAACATCCCACTGGATCAAACGCTTGAGCATGGTCCCAATCCCTGCGCCGACTTCGATCACAGTGACCGGTGGCTGCGATAAATTGAGGCGCAAGGCCTGCAACACATCCTTGTTGAGCGCGCGGTCGTCCACGGTTTGTTTGGAAAGCAGGTATTGCGGAAAGGAGTAATCCATTGTTTTAACCTGTTGGGGTAGTATAGTAAAAATCTGACGTTTACTCTGCGAGTGAGTATAAAAAATCTCGAATGCTCTTTGCAGTTTCCTCCCACGAAGGCTGGCGGAGATAACGCTTGCGAGCATTCAAAGATAGACGTGTCAACAAGCCGCGATCTTCCGCCAGGGAGGTCAGGTGCGCTGCCAGTGACTTCGAATCATCCGGTGTGATGAGGTAACCCGTTTCTCCATGTTCGATGACCTCACCTGCCGCGCCGGCCGTTGTCCCGATCGCGGGCAGGCCGAAACACATCCCTTCCAAATAGACAATGCCGAACCCTTCATAACTGGATGGGACCACCAGCACGTGGGCTTGTTTCAATTTTTCAATTAGTGGTCCTTTATCAAGTGACCCGTGAAGAAAGACGGAAGAGGAAAGATTGTTGTTTGTAATAAGTTCCTGGGTATGCTTTGTGTACGCCCGATCGGAAGTAAGTGACCCAATCACATCCACCCGAAAAGCTAACCGCGGAAAGCTAACAGCTTTGAGCAGTGTATGCAGTCCTTTGCGCTCGATCACATTTCCCAAAAACAGGATCCGCAAAGGGTTCATTTGGGCGCGGTTGATGATCTCCTCTTCGGAAATCGGTTCGCCGAATCGATCTGTAGGTGGATAGGCAATGACAGCTGGCTTTTTGTTCCCTGCCAGGCTATTCACTACTCTCTCCGTCGTGCTGGAATTGAAGATAAACCCGTCCACCGATTGGAGATATTTCTTCTCGATCATGCGATAAAAGACATTCTGCCATCCGGGTCTCAGTTCCGAGCAGCGCAGGTGATGGACAAGTGAAACGATGGGGTAAGGGCGCTGCCTCCGGTTTGCAAAGATCAGAGACGGGTGGTTGAGTTCATCCTGGATGAGGATGTCGTACTTATGATGAGTGGCAGATTGCTTGCCAGAGGCACGCTTCGCAGTCGTCGCCGCTTTGCTCCTCCTCGCAACGACATTGGGGAGCCGGAACCAGAAATTATCCGTCAAATGCGCGGCGTAATTTCGCCAGGGCAGGGAAATGACCTCGACCGTATCTCCCTGTGAGCGCAGATACTCGACTAGTTTGCGATCGTACAAATATCCGCCGCTCAGGGTATCGAGCGAACCATAGATAACGAGGCCTAGTTTCATAGTTTGTTAGTTGTGTAGTTTCATAGTTATGTAGTTTCATAGTTGTGTAGTTTGATGGTCACTTAACCATCCCCTTATCAAACTACTGAACTACAAAACTATCGAACTGCTGGACTACTGAGCTCGCCGAACTACATATGCTGCCCAAGCGGACTCGTTTTCCCACAATACGACTTTGATAGCAGAGATGTTCCCTGCCTTTATTTTTTCACTCAGCGTTGTGCATAGAATCCGCGAGAAATGCTCAATGGACGGGTTCAAGCCTGCAAACTCCGGCTTGTCGTTCAGCATTTGCTCTTTGTAGTAGTTCACAATTTCATCGAGGTGTTTTTCCACGTCCAGGATGTCGACCAGGTAACCGTGCTGGTCAAGGTCGTTCCCCTCGAGCTGTAATTCCAGGACGTAGTGGTGGGAATTGGGGAAGTTCTCGGGTCCCCAGTCGCCGCCGATGAGGAAGTGCCTTGCAATGAATTCGCGTCTTACTCCAAGGGTATACATGTGAGTGCTCCTGTTTCAGGTGTCAGATTTCAAGTGTCAGGTGTCAGGTCGATCCAACAGCGCGCATGACGAGTTTTCCATCTGTGCGTGTGATAGGCATGATGAAATCGAATCGGTCGATTTGCGTGCAGTAATCCAGATCGGACAGCGGGAAGGCTGGCTGCGTAGGGTCTACATGTCGAAGGGCGTCTCTGGAGTCGTACACCCGTTGGGCGAAAGGCTTCGGGTCCGGTTTGTGACCCTTCATCAATGCTTCCAGGTATTCCGCACAGGCGAGGTCCTCATCATTATTGTGAATACCTGTGATCACAAAAGTGACCTCGGTTGGCTCAAGTTCGAAAACGTAATTGACTGTGGGGCTTGCCACGACAAAGCTTGCAGCAACCAGGACATCCGCCTTTTTGCTCCGGACCGCACCCTGTGTCCCTGAACCTGTCCTCTGGATCAGGGTCAGGCCGGTGAGGTCCTGCTCACTGATCTCCGTGGGAGAGTTGCCAAAATCGAAGCCGTCCGGTGGGAGTCCGCCCACCTCGCCCATCACTTTCGAATTGGCGACTTGTGGCTTGAGTGCGAACGCTTCCTCCACGGTGCTGACGAGCAGGATCTCCTTTGCGCCGCGCGAGAACGCGTAGGCAGCCGTGGAGAAGGCGCGCAAGACGTCGATGACGAGCACGACTCCGGTTGCTGCGTGGCAGGTTTCAAGCGTCGCGTAGTTGAACTTTAGCATTGATCTCATTTAGCGTTGATTAATCACGTACGTCTTTACGAGAAGATCATATAAGGTTTGGCGCTTCTTGTTCATCACGAGGGCAAGGATGTTCACCCCGATCAATAAATAGACCAGGGCAAAACCATAGCTGATCAACATGGAATCGGTTTGGGATGTGAAGCGGATTTCCCAGATAAGAGTATGCGAGAGCTCCCACGGGATAAACTTCAACAAGTTGCGAGCCAGCGCTCTCCCGAAGCTAATCCGATCCCCGTCAATGTCTGCGACCTTTAGTCCCAGGCGGCGTTTTCCCCAGGTCCCCTGCCAGGCGGAGGATTCTGCCAGAGCAAAATAAAGCAGGACCGGCAGAGTAACAAGCAGGGACGCGGTAAGCTGCCCCCGGATCCGATCTGAGAACAGCCACTGATTGACGTCGAACAGGGTGTTGAGAAACAGGAACAATAAAGTCACCGCGAGCAAATAAATAGCTATGAGGACGTAATCAAGGGCAAACGCACCCGCCCTCCGCCAGAAGCCGCCGTAGTTCCACACGCGATCATCCTTTGTAAGTGAGCAGTAACTGGATTGTCTCAGCCGGGTTTTTATCCAGCATTTCATACGCCTGGCTGGCCTCTTCGATCGGAAAACGATGCGTGATCCACTTCTCGGGTTTGATCCTCTTCAATGCCTTCCAGGCTGTCTCGAAGCGGCGTGCCTTGTCCCAGCGTCCGGATAATTCCGGCGCGAGGGTGCTGACCTGGGAAGAGATCAACTTGATCCGCGAGCGGTGGAACGCGCCGCCCAGGTCGATCTCCGCGCGCTTTTCTCCATACCAGGAGCCGATCACGATGCGACCCGCGAAGCCGGTCAGGGCGAGCGCGTCATTGAGCGTTTCAGGACGCCCGCTCAGCTCGAAGGTCAGATCTGCCTGGCCGCCGAGGAGTGCCAGCGCATCCTTGTGAAACCCCGGCGCGTTCGGGTCAAGCGATAAGCGATCCGCGATAGGCGCTGACCTCCGCCGCAGTTCATAGCAATCCACGGCGACCAGTGTTTCCAGCGGAAATTCACTGAGCAGCGACGAAGTCAACAATCCAACAACGCCTTGTCCCAACACCAGCACGCGTTCGCCCAGGATCGGCGCGCCGTCCTGCACAAGATTGACGGCCGTCTCCATGTTGGGGAGGAAGCAGGCTGTTTCAGGGGATAGGGGATAGGGGATAGGGAATAGGGAACTGGGATTTGCAATGAAATGGGATGTATGCGGCTGGAAGGCAAAAACAAGTTTATCGCGCCATGACCTGTCTACCTGCTTGCCTGTCTCCCTGACTACTCCAACACTTGCATACCCAAATGCGAGCGGATACTCGAAGCCGCCGCGCAAAGACGAGATAACGGGATCCGTTTCGAGGTCGCGCGGGAAGCGGCCCTGGTAGACCAGCATCTCCGTCCCGGCGCTGATCGCGGTGCAAATCGTCTCCACCAATACGTCGTCCGCGCCGAGAGCGGGCAGAGTTTCCTCACGGAGCTCCACCTCCTGGGGCGCGGTGAAATACAAGGTTTTTCGTTTCACCATCCCATTTTACCTTGTGGGCGAGATTAATCTCGCCTTACCTGGGCTTGTCGGCGAAGAGGAATGCGAGCAGAATGACCTCGGCTGCCTTGGCATAGTAGCCGGTGGCGCTGCTTGTGCCAGCTACAAATTGCTTATCGCCCATGACAACCCATAAGATGATCGTAAGCAGGGTATAGCCGACCAGGGCCCACCAGACCAACCTGTGGCGCTGCTGAAAAAACGGGATTGGCAGGAAGTAGGCGCCCAACAAGCCAAGATACCCCACTCCGTTCAGTGTAAACATGATATCCGGCCAAAGAGAAATGTGGAGGATCGCCGTTGCCAGGTTGCTCAGAATAATCCCGTAGTGCTTAAGAGACAAGTTCATATTCAACTCCTTTATTCTATTGCTAAAAATATTTGTAAACAAAATCGTCGCGACTGTCCTGAAAGTCAGGAATTGAGGTCGCGAATAAATTTTCCAGCCAGAAGCAAGCCGAGCCCTCCGTTCAGAATATCGCGCCCGCGCATGATCAAACTTAAACTGATCCCCAGGGCAGGTGCATATCCCAGCGTGGTCATTGCGTACACCTGGCTGGCTTCCAGCGCGCCCAATCCGCCGGGCAGCGGCAGAAGGAAGGCGAACAACGCGGCAGTGAGTGCACCCAGCGTTTGTTCGAAGGAGAGATTTATATTCAGGAAGGAAGCGATCAAGAAATATTCCGCAGCCATGCCTGCCCAGGCCAGCATCGAAAATCCAAGTGCGATCAGCAGGGCTTTAAATCTCCTGCGCGCAAAGGCAGCCGCCATCCGTTCGGAGACCATGATCAGGCGCACCCAACCAGGGCTCCCGATCAGAGAGATGGCAGAGCGTAGCAGGCTCGAGATGGGATGCCTGCCTCGATGAAGCAGGATCAAATGGATGACCGGCCATGTCAGGATCGCTGCCACCGGGATCAGACTCCCGAGTGCCTGGGTTCCGTTTCCCGAGATCAACCCCACCCGGACCGCTGCCGTAAAACCAACTCCGATCAGAATGAAGTTGCCAAGGAGCTCAAGCAGCTTGTCCATGATGACGGCCGAGGTGGCGCGGGCGAAGGAAACGCCGTGATTCCGTTGGAGGTAGAGGACTTGCAGTGGTTCACCGCCCACCTGGGGTCCGGGCGTGAAGTAGCTCAATCCGAAAACGGAAAGGCGATATCTGATCAAAGGCAGGAATGGGACAGCTGGATTTTCTGCGCGTACGATGACCCACCAGCGCGCAGCGATGGAGACAATCACAAGGGCATTGATGACGAAGAGGATCGCAAGTTGCGAAAGACGTAATTGTGTGAGGGCTTTCCAGATCTCAGTGAATGGCGCGTTGCGGAGTGCAAAATAGAGCAGGGCAGCCAGGACGACATAAACTGCGACCTGCCGCAGGAGGCGCGATTTTCCCTTCCCCTTTCGCTCTGCCCCCTTCGTGACGGAAGCGACTAACAAATTTTCTTCCACCTCGGGAGGAGACTGGGGTAGAGTGGAATTCACAGCAAGCGTTCTCCCTCGCCCCGGGGAGGATTCTCGATCAATCGTTTCATCTCAGCCAGCACCGCTTCATGGATGACCCTGGTCTCGGTCGTGCCCAGATCCTTTGCGTAAACGGGCCTGCCGATCTGCACGCGCACATGGACATCCTTCTTCCTGAACACGACATGCGCCAGTATTTGCAGAGCGACTGCGAGTTTCTCGCGTTCTTCCCGGCTGCGCTTGAGGTAGGTGAGCGGGTGAGTGGCCGTTTTCTTCAGGATAACGCCTCGCACAACCATCGGCAGGACAGGTGTTTCAGGGGCCATACGGATAAAGACACCGGCGCTGTCTGTCCACGAACATAACGATTGAACCGCGTCGTTGTGGAGATCAGGGTCCGGCTCGATCTGGCCGGCCGGAAAGGTGAGCGCCGCGCCGCCATTCCGCAGGTGCGCGCTGATCTGCCGGATCAGCTTGAATCTTGCCCCGGAGTCTTCCGTTACATAGGCGAGCTGCTTGCTCATGTTGGGCAGGGCGTTCAGGAAGGGGCGGTCGAGCGCGATAATTTTCAGGTCGGGGCGATGCAGTGCGATAAAGAGCGAGAGGGTGTCTGTCATGCCCGGATGATTGGATAAAGCCAGAAAACCGGAGGCAGGGATGCAGTCGAGGCCGAAGACCTGGAGGTCATCCGCGTAATTGCGCATAGCAAGGCGCGAGGCTTCCACCAATCCCCGTGTGGGGATGGCGGAGTCAAACTCGACCATTTGGCGGGCAAACTTTTGGGGCGGAGAAACAAACGCGCGCCGCAGCAGACCTGCCAGGAATGGATGGTTCTGCCAGCCAAAAGAGGCAACAAGATCGTCCAGATTGATTTGGGTAAGAGTTTCTACATTCGAAGGTGTCATTCGGGTTCCATCGAAAAATGAAGTGGATACCCCTCCAATCCGGCTGCGAAGTGCGCCTTGTGGATGCGTTTCTCCGCTTCCGATTTTGGCAGGGTCTGCACATAAGCCAGTCCGGTGATATGTGCGATGAGCATGATCTCGTAGGCTTTGGGATTGGATTGATAAAAGATCGTTTTCAGCACATGGAC
>Ga0105098_10000187_pt1 | contig 19741 bp, 18 predicted proteins | sample PPLLak21cMay2015_FD_79137 | JGI IMG/M metagenome (GOLD analysis project Ga0105098, IMG submission 79137) | Freshwater sediment microbial communities from Prairie Pothole Lake near Jamestown, North Dakota, USA - PPLs Lake P7 Core (1) Depth... | ecosystem: Environmental > Aquatic > Freshwater >... | reverse complement strand
CCGTTTGAGTTCCGCATAGTTTTCGATAATCCCGTTATGAACTACTGCAATACGGTTGTTACAGTCCATATGGGGATGTGCATTGACGTCATTGGGGATACCATGGGTTGCCCAGCGGGTATGTCCTATCCCTACTTTTCCCCTGAGGCAGACAGACGAAGCTGATAACTCTGAAATCCGGCCCTGGTGGTTGTCGAGCTCGATATCTCCGTTGATCGTGGCAACCCCGAATGAATCATACCCCCGGTACTCAAGTTTTTTAAGTCCCTCCACTATGATCGGGGCAGCTTCCCTCCGCCCAATATAACCTACGATACCACACACTTATATCACCTTAGATTCGTCAGGCAGGATTCTGGAGATAATCCTGCTTCCCCCCCCGATTGCGACATTATTGCCAATGATGCAGTTGCTGAAGATAGTGAAGGGTCCTGCACTGATCTGATCACCAAACACGGCACCAAATTCCGGTTTAATAACCTCCCCCTCGATGTCCATCAGGCTTGCGGATGCTGAAATGGTCGTGTGATCTGCAAGCCGGCACCCCTGCCCGGTCACCGTATCAATGATCCTTGAATGTGACCCAATAGATGTATCATCCATAATTAACGAGTTTCCTATGAGTGTGAAAGGTTCCATTTTAACCCGGGAACCGAGACTTGTATTGGGCATTATACAGCAGTTGGGACCAATCTCGCAGTCATCACCGATAATAACCGGCCCCGTAATAACGGTATTGGGGCCAATTACGGACCCCTTTCCTATTTTCACCGGCCCTCGAATAATGGTCTGCCTGCTTATAGACCCCTCGCGTGCTTCGGGCAAATTTTTTAACAAGCGCATGTTCATCTTCAGGAGGTCCCAGGGATAGATTGCGTCCTGCCAGTCTTCTGCGACAACTGCCTGCAGACGTTCACCTTTTGCGAGCATGGATGATACGGCATCGGTAATGTTGTTTCCGGAAATAGAGGAAAAAAAATCTTTTGTGAGGGAATAAATGCCGGTACTCACCATCAAACTTGGAGAATGCACGGGTTTCTCGACAATGCTGTTTACAAGCCCATCTTTTAACAGCACCACGCCGAAGTTTGATGGACTGGGATGCTCTTTTATCAGCATTGCATTCCTTATGTCTTTTATTCTTCCGATGGAATGGGGATCGATATAGTTATCGCCAGGCAGGAGGAGAAAATTCCCTGTAATATGCGATTTTGCACAATTGAGGGCATCGGCAGTTCCAAGCTGTTTGTCCTGGACCACTACGGTAATAGGCATATCGAGCTCGTTTAAAAACCGTATTACCTGTTCTTTCCGGTAGCCAACTACCACTATGATGTCGCGTATCCCGTTTTTCAACAATGCTTCAATGATATACCCGATTATCGGGCGGTTCGCAACCGGAAGCAGGGCTTTTGGTCTGCTTCTGGTCAACGGGCGAACACGTTTTCCCTCTCCTGCTGCTAAAATGACTGCCTGCATCCTTTCACCTAGCGTGTAACTGCATTCTCTCCAATACACCCGGAAACATATGAGTTTGGGGCAAACTGTGCATTGCTCCCGATTTTAGAACCGACATTGATGGAGCAGTTGATCCCAAATTGGACACCGTCTCCTATGATGGCGCCAAATTTTTTCCTTCGGGTATCATTTCCACAGACCCTGACATTGGCATGATCATGCCGAAGATTTGCGATTTTGGTACCTGCTCCAAAATTGCATTCAGCACCAATAACTGAATCCCCAATATAGTTGAAATGCGGGATCTTTGTCCCGTTCATGATGATGGAGTTCTTGAGCTCGGTACAGTGCCCGATGTGACAGTCGTCGCCCACACTTGTTGCCCCGCGGATATAGGCATGGGGGCCGATACGGCAATTCCTGCCAATGATACACGGGCCTTCGATATAAGTTCCGGACTTCACTATGCTCCCTTTTCCGACAATCACGGTTCCCTTCATGGATACCCCATCTTCTACCGTGCCCTCCTGAGAAGATGAAAGAGGATCCATAAGTGTGAGATTTGCTTCAAGCATGTCCCACGGGTTTCCGACATCTATCCAGTAGGACAACTGGTATGCTGCCAGCTTCTTTTCCCTGATATACTGTAAAAGAGCGTCAGTAAGTTCAAGTTCTCCCCGGCTGGAAGTCTGAACCCTGTCTACGTAGTTAAAAATATCCGGAGAGAACAGATATGCCCCGGCATTGATTATCTTGGATTTTGGATTTTTCGATTTCTCCTCGAGGGAAGTCACAAGGTCGTTTTCTACCACAACCACCCCGAAATCCTGTGGATGATCAGTTGTACTGGTGCTCATGCAGGGTGCACGGCAGGTGCAGAGATGCGCAATATCTGAGGATTTTAAAATCATATCTCCATTCAGCAGAAGAAATTGTCCTGTAACAAGGTCTTGTGCGGATCGCAGGGCATCAGCGGTCCCCCGCTGCTGCCGTTGTGGGGCGTATCTGATATTTATCCCAAAGTTGGATCCATCTCCAAAATGCCTGCGTATTTCCCGCTCGCCATAGCCGACAACAATAACAAAATCGGTTATTCCCGCCTCTCGCGCAGCGACAACGAGGTGCTCCATCATCGGCCGGTTGGCAAGAGGGAGCATTACTTTCGGGCGCTTCGCCGTAAGGGGGCGCATCCGCTTCCCTTCACCTGCGGCAAGAACGACACATTCCATACGTAAAACTCACACTACTACACTTAAGCAGTTTTCCCCTGCTTGATCATTTTGCGTCCTTTCTCGATAATTTCCTTTGTTTTCCGGATGTCTTTTCCCTCTGCCGTGATACGGATTTTTGGTTCTGTACCGCTCGCACGGATCAGGTACCAGCCGTCCTCGTCAGATATCCTGATCCCATCGGTCGGACTAATCGCTCCGAGAGCCAGGACCGTTTCGCGTGCCGTATCGCAGGCAAATGATTCCCTGAGAATAGGGTAAGAGGGCATGGAATCAATCTCACATGCGACGTCCCATTCAGACGCTATCTCGCAGAAAAGGGCGGCAGCAAACGGGCCATCAGGACATAATGAGATCTTCGGGAAAATCCACGCACCTGAGGGTTCACCCCCGAAATCTCCCCATTTCAGAAGTTCTTCGGAAACATAGGTATCGCCTACCGGTGTTCGTCTGACTTCTGCAATCTCTTCGATGATCATCGAAGCATCACTTGTCGTAACGACCTGGTTTGCGCCAAGATACTTGGCAAACAGCATGAGAAGATGGTCGCCGTCAATATAACGTCCTTTGTTATCAAATGCCATCAAGCGGTCAGCGTCGCCGTCATGCACAACAGCACATTCCGATCCTGTTCTTTTCACCATCTCTCCGATATACCCAAGGTGTTCTTTTAAGGGTTCTGAGGGCCGTGCAAAATAGCCTGATGGATTACAGTTAATGCATACTGGTTTTGCACCTCCTTCTGTAAGAAGTACAGGAGTGAGAACCGATCCAGCCCCATTCCCGCAGTCAACCACTACACTAAATCCAGGTTTGATGTGGACCTTTTCAAGGATTGCATTTTTATGGAGGGCAAGAGCATCAATTGCCTGTTCGGTTCCCTGGTGCTGCCAGGTTGTCCAATACCGGTTTTTCAGCAATTCCTCAGTTTCTGACTGTTGGATATTGGTGAAAGATGAACCGTCCGGATTGAATAATTTTAATCCATTGTATTCCTCAGGATTGTGGGATGCAGTGATCATACATCCGGCTTTAACGGTGCGGGTTGCATAAGCAACCGATGGGGTCGGAGCAATTCCGGTAACATATGCGGATCCACCACTTCCGATAATACCGGATATCACCAGGTGTGCCAGAAGAGGGCTTGTTTTCCGGGTATCCATTCCGACAAGAATGTCGGAAGAACGGGATGCCAGTGCCGACCCAACCTTCAGGGCAGTATCAATAAGCGTCTGATCGAATTTCCTTCGTATTCCCGAGGACCCGAAAAGCATGATTAGTTATTGGATCTCTGTCAAAAAGAGTTTACCTTCCCCGTTCAATGATTTATTTTTCCGGAGCTATAATTTATTCTTTGCTGCCTGTCTTCTGGAAGGTTCCAAAAGGGCACCAAAGCTCTATCTGATTCAGTCTGGCAACTCCAGCTGCTGAGGGACCGATGCAGAGTATTCTCTTTGAATCTTTGTATTTCTGGACGATATCTCCTGTACCTTGTTCGATGATGCCTTCACCATTGATGAGAATAACATCTGCTGCATCTGTATCATAAACAACAGAGTTTCTGATAGCAGATTTTATAACCTGAATATCACCGATGCACACTATTCTTTTCTCCTTCATTTCAAGTTCCAGTTGTTTAAGACAATCAGTATGGGAAGATTCCGGACATGAGTGAAGTATCCGTGAAATACAGAAGAACCCCGCAGCAACATTGATAATCGAACCGGCTGCAGCCCGTGATCGGAGAGTCTCAAGTGCTGCGTCAAACATGAACGAGATTTTTGTCCGCGCACGGATGGGATCATGAGTGACAAATTCCGCACTCCTTCCCCCAAAGGTTGCCACCATGCATGCACCCTTGTCGTACTGGCAGTATTTTATACCAGGATCAACATCCAGAATGACACTGCCCTCCTCACAACCGCTGTTGTTAAGGAGCATAGCGATTTTTTTTACTGAATCGGTAATAATATCCATTTTCAATCTCTCTCCAACAACACAACACGGGCGGGAGAACCATCCAGTCCTTTCAGGCGCAGAGGAAGGGCTACCATATTGTAATCGCCCTCTTCTATATGCGATAGGTCGAGAAGCTCAATAATAATGCAATTGCAGGAAAGGAGTGTTCGGTGAATAACTCCATCCCCGCGAGAGGATTCTATGGAAGGGCTGTCGATACCGACGCACTTTATTCCGAGTGCTGCAATCTTACGTGCGGCATCAGGTGCAAGACAAGGGTAAACTTCCTCGAACTGATCAGTCCCTGAATATGATGTTTTGATAAGGAACCGGCTAGCTCCGTCCAACCGGCCATTCAGGTAGTCAGCAGTGATAGTTGTGCCTGCTTCGGACATATCAAGCACCCGGCACTTTCCAATGAGATGGGACAATGGAATTGTATCAATCGTACCTCCGGTTTTAAGATAATGAACCGGAGCATCGATATGAGTACCTGTGTGTGTGCTCAGGTGCAGTTCGCTAATCAGATATTGTCCCCGGTCCTCCTGATTGAATGTGGGATGGATATCCCCCGGAAATACGAGCATGTCCTCAGAAAGTGAACGGGAGACGTCAAAAATTTTCAAGATTCTCTGCCACCTTCCCAGCCATGCTCTCCGATAAGGGGCACGAATCTGACACCCCCGTGGAGTTCCTGTGAAATAATACCATTACGCCTGGAAAGCACTACAAGCTCCTGAATTTCACGTCCCCCTACCGGTGCCACCAGTCTGCCATGTTCTGTCAGTTGCTCTACGAGGGGCTTGGGTACTGAAGGGGTAGCTGCAGTAATAATGATCCCATTATAGGGAGCATTTCCAGGATAACCGAGCGTCCCGTCAGCAGTCTGTATTTCTACGTTTGAAATGCCGAGAGCTGCGAGGTTTGATCTGGCAAGGTCGGCCACGGCCGGGATCCTCTCGATAGATGTAACCTTTCTGACGAGTTTTGCCAGAATTGCAGCCTGATATCCACATCCGGTACCGATTTCAAGCACATTATCCTTTGGTTCAGGTTTCAGCAATTCAGTCATAAGGGCTACAATATAGGGTTGGGAAATTGTCTGGCCGTTTCCAATGGGCAGCGGACTGTCTTCATATGCCGAGCGATCGTAAGGTGGGGGGATAAAAAGGTGGCGTGGAATCTCACGCATCGCAACAAGCACCCTCGGATTCCGGATACCCCGGGCCTCGATCTGGCGTTCCACCATTCGATTTCTCTCATCAGATCGTGGAAACTGGTTCATTCCATCACTCTTTCAGAAACCTGCTTTTTCCGCCTCATCGATGGATGCGTCAATCTGTTTTTGCAAAGCTTCAGGGAGTCCGGCAATCTTCACATCAAGGAATCCCCTGATGATTGTTGCCGTCGCTTCATCCTCGTCCAATCCGCGTGACATCAGGTATTCTATCTCGTCCTTTGCAAGCTTTCCGACCGCAGCCTCATGGGATAGCTCTGTACCGACAACCGATCCTTCAATTTCCGGAATCGCGTATATTATACCGTCATTCAGGATAAGCCCCTTGCATTCAAGATGCCCCCGGGTACCCGCAGTTTTTCCGTTGATATGGCCACGTGATATGATAGTACCTCCTTTTGTAATGGCGCGGGTAATCAGTTCGGCACTTGCGCCCTTGCCTTCCAGGATTGCACGGGAACCGAGATCCATATATGAACCCGGTGTAGAGATGACAACACTGCTGAACCGGGCAACTGTGTTGACTCCTCTGAGAGTTGCGGTAGGGTACATCTGGATTTTTTTCACTGGTTGCATACAGACATAGTTGGAAAGGAATACCCCGTTATCTTCGACAATTGAGGCACTCCTGGGATATACTTCAATATCCTCACTCCAGTTATGGATCATCGTGAAACTGATCTTTGCGTCTTTTTTTACGAAGAATTCGGAGATTCCATAGTGAGCGCCACCTTTACCTACGTGTTCCCCGCTCGTGCACCCGGATATGATGTGAAGTTCAGCACCCTCTTCAGCAACAATAATATTATGGACATGCTGGATCTGCTCACGACCGAGGTAGAGGCACGCCTGAATGGGGAGGATATTGTTTGAACCCTTATGTGCAATTATTACGTAACCCTTCGGGTCTTTCTGTTCAGCAACGTACCGGGTAATGTCATCTTTTTCCGGTGATACCGCCTGCCAGGTATACTCTTTCATGCCATCATACTTTTCCATTGCTTTCTTAAACGAGAGGACTTCTATACCCTGCTCTGAGCATTCGGCATGTACCACGTCCTGATCCATCTGGAGATAGCTGCCGCAACGGTTTTTCATCGCAAGATCGATACCAACCTGGGCGACACGATCCTGATCAGCTCTTGAAAACTCTGGAGTTTTTACTGGTGACGGCATTCGAGACACTCCTTGTATCCGCGTTGTTTGATATCTTTTAAGATTTCCCGTGGATTTCCGTGACATTTGATCTCCCCGTCACACATTACATGTCCCTTATCAGCATCGATATAATCAAGAATAAACCCGGTATGAGTGATAACAAGTCCGCTTTTTTTGCGTTTGATGAGATGCTTCTCTTTTTCAAGCAGAGATCCTATCGCGGTCCCTATGAGAGATATATTTTCAAGATCCACACCGCTTTCGGGTTCATCGAGCATGACGAAGTCCGGATTCTGGATCATCAGCTGCAGTACCTCACTTCGTTTGATCTCTCCACCGGAAAATCCCTTATTGATGTCCCGTTCCAGAAATTTATCCATATGAACTGATTTGGCAAGCTCAGCAATGTCGTTATCCTTATTCCGGGAAATAGCGGTGAGCATTTTGCCGAGCTTTAATCCTGATATTGTCGGAGGACGCTGGAAGAGCATACCAATTCCCCTTTGTGCCCGTTCATGGGATTTCATTGTTGTTACATCCTCCCCTTTGAAGGTGATTTTTCCTTCAGTGATCGAATAACTGGTAAATCCCATTATCGTCATGAGAAGTGTTGTTTTACCTGATCCATTGGGACCAAGCAGAACATGCGTTTCTCCTTCTTCTATGTGGAGGTTTATATCATGCAACACTTCTTTGTCGCCAACCTTCACATGCAGGTCTTCGATATGCAGCATAGAACAATCGTAGAGAATATGGCGATTACTGCATTAAACGCTTTTCACGCTACCAAAAAATGTGAACGTTTTTCGCATCCTTTAACAGATTATCAGGTAATATATACAATGGAGAGTTTTTCATGAACCCCGGGAATGTACACGACAAGCAGGGAAAGGCGAAAATCCGGAAAGGTTCAAAAAACGCAAAATCTGCAATAATTTCCTGCGAACCGCAGGAGATTTTACCATTCATTAACCATATTATATGCGCAGATGCACTCAGGACTCTATCCAGCATTCCTGACAGAAGTATTGACCTTATCATCACGTCTCCTCCTTACAACTTCGGACACTCCTATGCACAGGACTCTCATGATGATACACATGAATGGAACACGTATTTTGAAAAACTTCTTTTCGTCTGGCGCGAGTGTAAGCGGGTCCTTAAGCCCGGCGGACGGATAGCAGTGAATATTCAGCCTCTTTTCTCGGACTACGTCCCGACTCATCACTACATCTCTCACCAGTTTTTAAGCCTTGGGCTTCTTTGGAAAGCAGAGATTCTCTGGGAGAAAAATAATTATAATGCAAAATATACTGCATGGGGAAGCTGGAAATCCCCCTCAATGCCATATATAAAATACACCTGGGAGTTTATCGAAGTCTTTGACAAGGAGACCCACAAAAAGGAAGGGAAACGCGAAGATATCGATATCACAGCTGATGAATTCAAGGAATGGGTGCTTGGCAAATGGTCATTCCCCCCGGAAATAAGAATGAAAGATTATAATCACCCGGCAATGTTTCCCGAGGAAATGCCACGGCGGTTGATAAAACTTTTTTCCTATAAAAATGACATTGTGCTTGACCCGTTTAACGGTGCAGGAACAACAACACTTGTAGCGTGGAAACTGCATCGGCGCTTTATCGGAATTGATGTATCGAAGCAATACTGTGATACGGCGTTGCAGCGACTTGCTGCCGCAGGGAATAATGGAGTGGTCTGTTCTTCGGATTATCCTAAACCATCAGTTATGATCCTGGATGAATGAAAAAATTTAAGCATCTTTCGCTTCGATTTCAGAATTAAAAGTTCTTTTTAACATAATCATATACGCCTTTCCTGTCGTATTTATGTTCGAAAATGTAATGGTTAATATGTGCATACTTATCATAATCTGCGCGTATTTGCCTGACGGAAGAAAGTCTCCTGTTGTAGATGGAAACAAGAGTTGAATATGTCGCTACCTGTGAATTATATTCCTTTATATGACCTGAATTTTTTAGCTGGGCAATCTGTGATTCAAGTTCGCTGATTCTTATTCGTTTTGCAATAATGTCATCATTGAGATCGGTAAGCTCCGAAGCAAGTTCTTTCATTTTCTGTTCTGATTTCACATAACTTTCGTGAATATAGCGGGTATCATTACCGCTGCTGTAAAGTTTCTTTCCTGAGCTGATGACAATAATTACCGGATCTGAGTTAAGGGTCAGGTTGCTTCCCAGAGAATCTGTTGGCACTCCGACAAATGAATAATTGGTGGTTTCGAGAAATGCGTACCCCGTTTTTTTATAGAGGTAATCTTCTGAACCAATGCCAATTGCCATATGGGCCTCAGGTCCAAAGGACAGGAGCGCGACAGAATAACCTTCCCGGGCTAAAAGTCCGGCCAACAGCAGGCTTTTATCATCACAATCTCCGGCACTGTCAGAAATAGTCTCTGCCGGGAATTTTACCGGACTCCGCTCAATCGATTCGTAACGGAGTGACTGGACATAGACTGCCATAAGCTCAAGGTATTCATCATCGGAGAGACCCTGAATGCGCCTGATTGTGCGAAGTTCTTCAAGAAGATCGTAAAATATCTGCTCCTGCACCGGGTCCATAACCATTGCACGATACCCGTCTGCAATCCCCACGGAACCTGAATCATTATAAAAGATTGATGATATCCTGCCATTCTTTTGTATTTCTTCAAGGACAGATGCATTGACGGAAACTGAAAATGAAACCATTGCCTTTTCAAATGGGAATGTGTGCGAAACAATAATCGGGTGTGATTGGAATATTTCAGGTTCCTGACTGGTTTGAGGTGTAATCGCTGATTCTTCGGGAAAAATGATTCCGGATATTACACTTGCCGAGAGGATAAAAATGATTATCAGTACCAGACCGAAAAAAACCATTATTGACTGATTACTCATCATAAATCCCGTTTCTATAATTTTCTTTTCTCACACTTCTCATACCTAAAAAATTTCAGCTAAGTATGCAAGAGAGTCGATGCTATACGTGGGTTTTATCACTGAGTTATCCTCTGTGTCTTTCCGGTATTTCCCTGTTTTGACAAGGATACTTTTCATACCGGCCCGTTGAGCTCCAGCGATATCAGTAATAATATCATCACCAATCATTGCAACCTGACCAGCTCTTAATCCTATTTCATCAAGAGCACGATCAAAGAATGCTTTGGATGGTTTCCCGATTATTGTTGCCCTCTTTCCGGTTGCGAATTCGAGAGCGGTCACAAACGGCCCGGCAGATAATGACAGCCCGTCAGGAGCCATCCAGTACCTGTCCTTTTCAAGTGCTATCAGCTCCGCTCCATTCATCAGATGGCGGAATGCAGTGTTGAGGCTGTTATAGGAAATCCTGTCGCCGGCATCGCCAATAATGACACAATCTGCCTTTTCCCCGGTTGTGCATATGCAGGTCTGATCAAAATCCTGCCCGGCATCTCCGGTAACAAGAAGGTAACAGTGTTTTTTTCCGGTATTTTTTAAATAGACGCTGGCAGCAACCAGAGGGGTAATAATCTCTTCTTCCGAAATAACAAACCCCATGTCCGACATCCGTTTCACAAGTGTTTTCCGGCATTTGCGTGTGGTATTGGAAACAAAACGGTATCGGTATTTCCGTTTTCGGAGAAATTCGATTGCATCCCGTGCTCCCTCGATAGCAGTGTCTCCGACATAGAGGACACCATCGAGGTCGATGAGAAATCCCTTGATGCTTTTCATTTTGGTCCAGCCCTTTATATCAATCTGCATATGATATTCTGACACCTCTATTCATTATTTCTGCGTCATTGAGGGACTTTACCCTGACAATTTTCCTGCATTACCTATTCACGAAATGAGCACAGTTCTCCCCTGAAATAACTTGGACTTCAGATTTTACAAATCACATTAAGAAGACAGGAATTTCCTCGGGAAATACATCGGTACTTGGGATTGAAGTTAAAGTCCCCGGAATATACTTTCACTCTGCACGGCTGGATGTTTAAATGCCGGACGCCGTTTTTTGTAGTAAGACGATGTCGGCTATACATGCTCCAGCGCGGATTGGTGCCCTCTGGCGGCAGCGTATGGAAACTTTGCGGGAATACGAAATTGTCCGCGACGGAAATATTTTCGGAACCAGTTTTGGAAACAATATCGTTTATTCATCAGAATATGATCAGGCACGCCAGTTGCTCAATATACTTGTTGCGAAATACCAGGACGTCGCGTTTAATGATGTCTTTTCGGGAAGTGAGATTTTCAACCAGGCTGGTGCCTGTTTTTTGCAAAAAAGCCGGCAAAACCTAACGATCCCGGCGGTGGATATTGACCGTTTCAGGTCAGAAATTTTAAATGACCTTACGCTCGTGCACGGTATCGGACAAATGACTCATGCCCGGCTCAGGTCAAAAGGCTACCTCACATTACCGGATCTATTACGCCACCCAAGGTTCCGGTCAAATGCCAACGAGGTGCTCAAATGCCTTGATAGCGGCAGTTCTGCAGAAATTATGGATTTATTAGGTTGCAGGCACGCAAAATCTCATCCATGTGTTCTCGGAACGGCAGGACTCCATGAACCGGAAGATTATGTATTTTTTGACATTGAAACTCTCGGTCTTTTTTCCCGTCCCATCATTCTTTTCGGTGTGGGTACAATCGAGGAAAGCAACCTTATAGTCCATCAGTACCTGCTGCGGGATATCGATGAGGAACAGTCTGCACTGACCGCAACGCTCGATCACTTATCAGGTGATCGCCCGGCACTGGTTACATTCAATGGCAAATCGTTTGATGTTCCTTACGTATCAGACCGTCTTGCCTATTATGACATGGGGTCTCTGGCAAGAATTCCACACTACGATGTACTCCATTTCAGCCGCAGGAAGTGGAAGAACCATTACCCCTCCCTGCGCCTGACTGCACTTGAAACGACAATTCTGGGGATTCGCCGTGATGATGATATTCCCGGGCAGATGGTACCTGAATTCTACGAAACATACCTTAAGACCGGTAACTGTGGTCCGCTGGTCCCGATTATCGAGCATAATAAGCAGGACGTTTTATCACTCGCTCTGCTCTTTTTCCACCTGCTGGAGGAATCCTATGGCTGTTGCTGATGTTATCCGTCTCATTAATGTGAATCCAGTATACCAGAACCGGGTGGTATACACAGAGACAACCGAACCGGTATCTCCGCTGTACGGAACGCTTCACGCTCCTCTTGGAGATTCCCTTGAATCATATCTCGGCCAACACAGGATACGCCTTTACTCCCACCAGTGCGAAGCTGTAAACCGCATACGAACCGGGAAAAACGTGATTATCACTACTCCTACGGCCAGCGGAAAGACTCTGGCATTCAATATACCGGTGTTCGAAGGGCTTGAAGCAGATCCGGAGGCTCGTGCACTGTACATCTACCCTACAAAGGCGCTCTCCAATGATCAGCTCGCAACGCTCGAACAGATGGCGCAATTCACTGGTATCTCAGCAAGGCCGGCCATCTACGATGGCGATACGCCCCAGTCAAAACGAGCAGCGATCCGCCTGAATGCACGGATCATCATCTCCAATCCGCATGAACTCCACCAGGTACTCTCATTCCATACAAAATGGCACCCGTTCTTTTCTCATCTGAAATTTATTGTTATTGACGAGGCGCACCGGTACCGGGGCGTCTTTGGATCACATATTGCTTTATTGCTCCGCAGATTAGTACGTCTGTGCCATTTCTACGGTACAGCCCCACAGTTTATTCTCTCGACCGCAACACTGGCAAATCCGCTTGAGTTTGCTGGCAAGCTCACCGGGCTGCCGTTTGATCTTGTGGATGAAGACGGGTCTCCTCACGGCAGGAAACATTTCGTCTTATACAACCCTTTTTATGACGGCATCGGTGAACGCTCAACGTACCAGGAGACAAAAGATCTCCTTGTATCCTGTGTAAAAGAAAATCTTCAGGTCCTCTGTTTCACGGGTTCCCGGAAAATGGCGGAACTTGTAACGCTCTGGGCACGCGAGGATATACGTCGTTCATCCGCGCGTCTTGCAGAATCGATATCAGCATACAGGGCTGGATATCTGGTGGAAGAAAGGCGTGCAATCGAACGGCAGTTGAAAGAAGGCTCGATAAAGGGTGTTGTGTCGACTAATGCGCTTGAACTCGGGATCGATATCGGGTCACTTGATGCCGTTGTCATTGCCGGGTATCCCGGAACCATGATGTCAACCCGGCAACAGGCCGGACGTGCCGGCAGAAAAGGCGACGATTCAATTGCGATTCTTGTTGCATTTGCAAACCCGCTCGACCAGTATTTCATGCATCATCCTCACCATTTTTTCAGCCGTTCGCATGAGCACGCAATTATCGATACCGGAAATCCCTACATAGTTTCCGGTCACCTGCTTTGTGCTGCTGCCGAACTGCCCCTTCGTGAAACTCACGATGGGGAATATTTCGGCGAACCATTCCCGGAACTCCTTTCTGAACTAGCATCCGGTGATCTTATCAGGAAAACAAGCCGCGGCTGGGTATATTCCGGGCGGGGCCGGGCTGCGGATGCGGTAAGGCTTGATGGTATTCCCGGATCAACATTCCGGATCATGTGCCGCGGCCGACTGCTCGAGACAATGGATCGGGCGCAGGCTTACCGCGAGGCACATACCGGGGCTGTAATGCTGCACCAGGGTGAGACATTCATAGTCAGCGAAATGGATCTAGAGTCGCACGTCGTCCGCATAACAGAGACCGATGTAGATTACTATACGCAGCCGCTCAAGCGGGTTGATCTATCTGTTATTGAGGTCCAGGAGACCAGAGCAGTACAGGGTGCACGGTGCGCGTTTGGCGAAGTGGAAGTGACTGAACAATACACCGGTTACAAGATCAAACGCAAAGACACTATCATTGGTGTGGAACCCCTTGATTTGCCGCAGATTACTTTCAGGACCAAGGCGTTCTGGTTTGTACCTGTACCGGAAACCGAACAGAGAATTACAGGTTCAAATCTTGATTTTGCCGGAGGGCTGCATGGTGCTGAACACGCAATCATCGCCATGATGCCCCTCCATGTGATGTGCGATCGTTGGGATATTGGTGGATTATCTTCTATGGCGTTTGGTAAGAATGGCGAACCCGTAGTTTTTGTGTATGACGGTTATGAGGGGGGGATCGGTCTTGCCGAAAAAGCGTACGAGATTCTTCCTGACATTTTTTCAAGCGCACATGAACTGGTGCGGGACTGCAGATGCGAAGAGGGATGCCCATCCTGCATCTACTCACCTAAATGCGGGAATGATAACCAGCCGCTCGATAAAGTGGCGGCGATGAGTATCCTCAAGGATCTGTGTTCTCCGACAGAAAAAAGAGAATGTTCCGGAATGTCCGCTGAACCCGGACAGGTTCTCTTATAATCAGAGAATTTTAATCTACAAGAATCTCCCGATGTTCAGTACTCTCGGGTTCCGGCTCGTCATCAAAGATAAAAAGATCATCGATTTTTGTGTGCAGCGCACGGGCAATATCATGGGCAAGCCTGAGAGAGGGATTATATTTCCCCTGCTCGAGAAAGACAATTGTCTCTCGTCGCACACCGACTTTTTTTGCCAGGTCAACCTGGGTCATGGATAATCGGGAACGGTACTCTTTTATTCTTGTCTGCACTGGTATGCACTCCAGAAAATGTTATTCAATGTCCCCTTTCCGAAAGAGGTATGCCTGATAGATCGCAGCGGAGAGTGCAAGGACAAGGATGGAAGCCATGAGTGTATTCTGTACACTGAGAATGAGCACACCAAAATAATCCAGTATGAAAAGACCGAACATGAAGAAAATGCCGGTCACCCATGCATAGGACAACCCATATGCGCCGATTTTCTTCGATCGCTCGTCGGATTCTGGATCATCGCCGTATTTCCGGTGATGGAAGATACCGGTAAGCAGGAAGACAACCCCAGCAGCAAGTACCATTGTTCCAATACCGGCTTGCCCCGTGGTCAGAATAATGGAGACGATACCGCTGATTACCATCAGCGCTCCGATAATAACCCGATAAAGATTCCTTGGTTTCATGAGGATCACATTGTATGTTATCTATTTCTAACACTCAAGGATATAAATGTTATCTATTTCTAACACAATAGAAAGGAACGGCTCACTTGATAATGAAAATTATGATAAAATGTAAGAAAAATTATTCCAGCACGGTAGATCGCACAGATAAAAACACTGGACCCCGGACATCCACCTTTTTGTTATTATCGGTGACAGCTCTCATGGCGAATTCTTCAATTTTCAGGTTGATATCGCTGGGAAGTTTCGCCATTTTTACCTGAATGACCGTAGATTTCCTGCAACGGGCAGCTTCTTCAATGCGTGCTGCTGTGAGTGCTGCAACTGCGGAGAGATAAGAAATCCCCGTGGAGATTCCCTCGGTGCGTACCTGTTTCCATTTTTCAGCATCCGGGACACCGAGTATCGATCCATCGTGGACAAAAATCTCGTTGGCACAGGCCGGACCACAAAGTTTTGCGTTGGACTCCGGTTCTTCAACAGTTACTTTTACCCTGGCACCATCAATCATGCCCTCCCAGACATCAAAAGAGCACGGTCCCTGAGCCGTTGCATGCACAGAAGCTATGTGTGCGATGGCGACTGCGAGCATCTTACCTTCCGGTGATGAGGGTTCTTCACGCAGTCTGACCGCCATGGCTATTTCTTGGTCCGTGAGCACGCGGGGGAAGAACTGTGGGAAGCACAGTTGTCGTACATCGTTTGCATTATAAGCGATCATTGCGAGCCGCTCGACGCCAAGGCCGAGGTTCATAACCGGGACGCCGATTCCGTATTCGGCGAGCGCAGAAGGAGAGTACATACCAAACGTCGCGACTTCCACCCACCCATGTACAGGGTGGCGTGCATAGACCTCCGTTTGGGAATCCGGCATGTAATATTTGGAGCGTTTCTCGTCAGGCTGGAACCGGAAATCAGTATACCCGAATGCTGAGAGGAGTGCCCTGCTCACCGCTTTACCCTCTTCATTGGTGATGTCCTCTCCTGCAACGATGCAGGACGCGGAATGGTAGGTCATCAGCCGGGTGGGTCCTTCAGCCTGTTCGCGGCGGAAGCAGCGGTCAACCGAGAACATCCGGAGGGGCATAGGTGAACGCTCCCAAAGTGCGCTGAGAGTAATAAACCAGCCACTGGTCATGTGACTGCGCAGGGTACTTCGCGATGATTCGGGTGTGAGAGCCCGGAACTCCGGAAATACTGCCTCAAGAATATGGACTACAAGGGCATCGTCCACCCCAAGCACTTTCGCCAGTTCGATGGTCAGTTCATCACCATCGATTTCGGATTTCTTATACGCATGAAGCGTCTCCCGCAGGCGCTCTTCGGTTTCTTTTGTCATCGGAGGGTATGAAGAACGGCGAGGGATCTGGTCGGCCGGAACAGTTCCGGAATGAACTAGGGGACTCTTGTGGCTCGTAAGGATCTCGTTGATCTCATCGAGCTGCTTTCGTGCAATCCCCACGTTTGGCCGGGGGAGCCCGCCGAGATAGAATACCCGGTCGAGTACTGCCATCGCTTCGGGACCAAACTGGCGATAAATATCATTTTCCTCGATGATTACCGGGTTTTCGGCCTCATCAAAACCAATGGAGAGGTAGGTCTCACGCAGCCGGTTGATGGTCGCAAATATCGGGTGCGCTATAGCTCGTTTATAGCTCAGGTAGGGATATTTCCCTTCATGTCCCGATGGTGAAAGCACCGACGGTCCTTCGTGCCATGTCTTTTCGAAATTCTCATGTGTCTTTCTCTTCCAGTCCTCAGGATTGAATCTCATATCTCACGCTCCAGACAGACTACTCTGCTCAGTATATTTTCATCTTTGATCCGGTATTCACACGCTGTTGCGATTTTTTCAGCAAAAGAGCGCACCTGTTCATGTTCCGGCATATTTTCACGTACCAACCGTTTTCTACTGTATCCCAGATACATATATCCCTTTACCTCCACGAACATCGGTCCGGACTCCTGCAGGAGCGAAGCGTACTGTTCTGGTGCGAAATCGTTTAAACCTCTGACAAGCGTGATCCGGACTGCAGACCGGCGAGACTTCAGAAGGGCAAGGCTCTCCTGTACCTGTTCCCAGTAATTATCGAGCGGCCGGCACAGGGAAAGGTAAGTCTCCTCATCAGGAGCGTCGAGCGAAACATACATCTGGTACGGGTGGCAGCGGGCAAGCACATCGGGGTTTGTGCCATTGCTCACCAGAAATGTGGTGTATTCGTTCTCATTGAACAGATCTATAAGTTCAGGAAGCTGCCTGTAAAGTGTGGGCTCGCCCGAGAGCGAGATTGCCACATGCTTTGGATCCAGCGCTTCCTGCCACCGTTCTTCGGTAACCGTGTTATCGAGCACTGCGTTATACCCGGCGAGTGCCTTTTTTTGTAATTTGTGTATACCAGCTAGAATCGCTTCGGGTGGGCACTCTACGTCTTCAGGTATTTCATGCTCAAAGGAGCGCCAGCAGAAACGGCACCGCTGGTTGCACCGCAATGTAGGCGTCAACTGAACACAACGGTGACTTGCAATCCCGTAGAACTGGTGCTTGTAGCACATGTCGCCACCAGTAAGCGCCCTTTTACACCACATGCAGGGCTTGAGCGCTGCTGATGACGTTGGCGAAAAAAACTGGTACCCCTGCCTGCGCAGGGCTTCACATGGTACTGATGGCATCGATCCCCAGCGTTTCGAGGGATTCTTTCAGGGTATTCTGTACCGCCCTTACGAGAGTGAGCCGGCGGTCCCGGGTGTCCCCCTCGCTTTTTAATACCTGCTCGTAATGGTAAAAGGTATTGAAGGTATCAGCAAGTTCACGTGCGTAGGTTGCAAGGATGTGCGGGTGGAGTTCTGAGGCAACTTTTTCGATTATTGTCGGGAACTTTGCGATTTGTTTTGCGAGTGCGATCTCCTGGTCAGTTTTTGGAATATAGCACATAGAGAAGGTGCCGGCCTTCTCAAGAATGCTGCAGGCACGGGCATGGGCGTACTGGATATAAGGACCGCTCTGGCGCTCGAAGTCCAGCGCTTCCTTCCAGTCAAAAACGGTACTCTTCTCAGGGGTTACTTTTACGATGTCATAGCGGATTGCGGCCAGACCGACAGATCGTGCGATCGATTTCCTCACCTCTTCGTCCAGCTCCGGTCTTCTTATAGTCACTTCATCAAATGCCCGTTTCCCGATCTCGGTAATCAGGTCGTCTGCTGAAACGAATTTTCCGGCACGGGTGCTCATGGAACCTTCCGGGAGCGAGACAAATTCAAAGTGGACGATCTCCGGTGCTTTTTCACCGAGAAGTTTCATGGTGCACTGGAGCTGCGAGGCGATTAGTTTGTGGTCCGCCCCGAGGACATCTATAACCCGGTCGAAGTTGGCCGCTTTCCAGGTATGGTATGCAAGATCGCGTGCGGCATAGACCGAAGTCCCGTCACTCCGGCGGATCACATACTTGTTGCTGAAGCCGAATTCCTCAAGATCCAGCGCAAGAGTCTCTTCATCCTGTGCCTGAGGGAGTTTCTTTATCTTTGCGATAATCCTGTCGGTGTAACCATTACGTATGAAATCACTTTCCCAGACAAACCGGTCGTGTTTTACATTGAGATTGTTCAATGTTACGGCGAACCCGTCAAGGCAGCGGGAGACTTCCCTCCGGAATTTCTTTACGGTCGCTGGATCGCCACGCTCAACGAGCTGCATCAGGGTGTTTACCTGTTGGGTTATTGACGGATCTTTCTCGATCTCACGGTTGGCCGCAATATAAACCCGGGCAATATGGGCATCCTCTTTTTCCCCCTCCTGCCGGGTGCTGTCGAGGTTATCAAATCCCCAGACCACGATGGCGATCTGGCGTCCCATGTCATTGACATAGTACTGCACTTCAAGCCCGTAACCTGCTTTCCGAAAGACCCGGGCAAGAGTGTCACCAATGATAGAGTTTCTGATATGACCGACATGGAGGGGACCATTCGGGTTTGCACTGGTATGTTCGAGCACGACACGGATTCCTTTTTTTGTAAGAGAACCATACCCGGCTTGTACCGCAGCCTGCAGGGATTCAGTAAGATATGAGGCATCAAGGGTAAAATTGATATAAGGGCCCGAAGCCTCGCTGCGAGCACCGGTTGCCCGGAATTCAGGATTATCATTTATTATTTTTACGAGATCCTGCGCTATCCGAACCGGGGAAGTTTTTTGTTTTTTGGCCAGGGTGAAGCTGATAGTTGAAGCAAGATCAGCATGGTCTCCACCATCAAGAATCTGCACATCCTGCTCACTGGTTGCCTCCTGGAGTACTCTCACAATGACATTTTTTCTTTTTTTGAATGGATCATTAAAATTTTCCATTTAGTATCCCGTCCTGTAGCGAAGAATTGCCGCTATCCCTCCGAATGCCGTAAAGAGGATTGATCCTTCTTCGAAATCATCTGAGATGATCTCCACCCTGGCGCTGCTCGCATCGGCAAGTTTTGCCAGTTCGTCAATGATATCTGTCTCCTCTTCAAGGATGATCGGGGCCGTACATTTCGGGCAGGAACCCAGGTCAATATCCCGGACGGTCTTTCCCGGCTCAACATTTATGGTCCGCTCAAGAATGTAGTCACAGCTCTGGCATTTGACCCGGAGTCGGGATTT
>Ga0105098_10000184_pt1 | contig 19918 bp, 16 predicted proteins | sample PPLLak21cMay2015_FD_79137 | JGI IMG/M metagenome (GOLD analysis project Ga0105098, IMG submission 79137) | Freshwater sediment microbial communities from Prairie Pothole Lake near Jamestown, North Dakota, USA - PPLs Lake P7 Core (1) Depth... | ecosystem: Environmental > Aquatic > Freshwater >... | reverse complement strand
TTCGATCGAACCGCGGTTTTCTAAAACAAACGCTCCCCCCCGGGCCGGCTTAACAGCATAATCGCAATATTCCTTGGTCTTCAACCAGCTATGAAAGAACGCGGATAGGTCTTTGCCTGATTCTTCATTACAGATCCTTGTAAAATCATTGAAGCTAAAGTTCTTAAACCTGAATTCCTCAGTATACCGCTTCATAATACGCTCGAACACTTGGCTGCCGACGGTAGCTTCAAGCATTTCTAAAACTGCCGCCCCCTTGCCATAGGTCAAAGCGAATATCGATGAGGGCTCCTGAAAGCTCGAAAGGTCGCTTACAACCGGGCCATCGAGAGAATTCTTCACTAAGTACAGGTAACGGGCGACCGTTGAACCGTGAAAAGTAAAATTAGGAATAAGCCATTGTAACGCAGGCGGCAAAGTCAGGACGGAAGCATTCTTCCCGTAAACATGCTCCAAATAGCGCAATATCCAATATGAATTCATGCCCTCATCAAGGAACATTTCCCTGTATTCATCGGAACCGATGATATTATAAAACCATTGATGCCCGGTCTCATGGGAAATGAGGAAATGAAAATACCGCTCTAAGAACCCGGGGACCCGATAAACCCGCGTATCGATAAAGATAAAACTGGAAGACTGGCACCCACCGTAACCTAAATAACTCGGGACGATAGAAAAATTTTTATACGGATACGCTCCGAAACGCTCGGAGTAAAACCGCATTAATGACGCCGCATATTCTGCGGCGGAAACCGCCCTTTTTTCGTTGCCTTTAAGATAATACGAATAGATCGTCACATCGCCGGCCTCGTGTTTATGCACTAAAAACGATTTACTGACCCCCAGGGAGAAATCTCTGACCGGAAATTCAGTTTCCATGATAAAAGTTCTTGTCCCGTCAGGATTGTCTGTTTGATCATTTACCAAAGCCGTCGCAGCTACGGTTTCATCCCGGGGCAGGGTAAGCGTGACTTTATAATAAGCGGCTTCACTGAAATACGGTTGATGATAAATATAAAAAGGGTAATTGTGCCACCCGGACTTATCTACAACGCTTAAAAGCGGATACCAGCGGGCAAGGCTGGTGATCTCCCGGTGCCAGCCGAACCTGCCGTATGAGTGAGGTATCTCTACCTTGAAATCCAAGATAACCTCTTGTGAATCACCGGGTTTAAGCGGTGAGGCAAGCTCAACCTTAAGGATCGTCTGATCATCGCCTTCCACGCGAAAAGCAAGCTGCGAACCCGCAGCGGATACTTTTTCTATTTTTAGATCTCCCCCCTGAAACCCTTCCGGGAAAGGATTCATTTTGAAATAACCGGCATAGCGGTACATAAAACTAATTTCTTTTTTTGTGTACCTGCGGTGCGGATAGATATGAAAATAAAGGGCATCAAGGGAAATATCAGTATTATTGGTAAATGTAACTTTCTGGCTTGCCGTGATAGTATGATTTTTGGTATCCAGTTCAGCGGTAATATCATAGCGGGGGCACTCTCCGGCGTAAGAAAGTAAAAAGTCAAAAGCAAAAAGGCAAAAAAAGGGCACAAGAAATATTACCGCCCTAAAAAGCTTAATCATACCGGCAACTCCTGGTTTATAATATAACCTTGATTTTGGTTTAGGTTATGGTTAAGCAGTTAGTTTAGTAGTTAGGTAAAGTAGTTGGCGTTAAAAAACCCAATGACCTAACCCAACAACCAAACTAATATCTTAACCTTAGCCACAACCTGAAACCACAGACTATCGGCTACTTGTGTCTTGTGACCTGTTTACCCCGAGCTTGTCGAGGGGCGACTTGTGTCGTATTCAACGGGCAATACCGGCATAAAGGCTTCCTTTTCAGGCAAAACTCCTTGCCTACTCGGACCAAAAGAGCATGAAATTCATTATAAAGCGGCGCATCGGGTTTAAGCCTGCTCATACATAAAGACTGTACGGTATGGTAATCGGCATTTTCCGCTATCAGGCCATGCCGGAGAAATATCCTTTTCGTGTAGGCATCTACGACAAACACCGGTTTTCCGAATGCGTAAAGCAAGATCGCATCCGCGGTTTCAGGCCCGATCCCGTTGACTGAAAGCAATTCTTCACGCAACAGAGGCAACGCAACAACCGACATTTTTCTAAGGCTTCCTCTATAGCGAGAAAACAGGTATTGCAGGATATTTCTCAGGCGGCGGGCCTTTATATTATAATATCCCGCCGGGACAAGCAATACGGCTAACGTCTTTAAAGGCAAAGCGTATAGCTTCCCGCAAGACAACACTTTCTTCGCTTTCAGGTTTCCAAGCGCTTTCTCGACATTCAACCAGCTGGTATTCTGCGTCAAGACCGCGCCAACGATAATTTCCAAAGAGCTCTTTGCCGGCCACCAATGTTGCGGCCCGAAATGCTTGTATAACTTGTTATAAATTGAAAATAATACAGAAGGCATATACTCGGTTATCGGCTGCGCAGCACCCCCAGCTTAACAGGAATGCTGGGTGCGTCCTTGCTGGACAGAAAGCGCGCACCGGCGCAATTTTGCCGCAGAAAAGCGGCATACCCAGCCATTCCAATTAGGCTGGGTGCAATCTGCGCGGCGGTGTTATCGGCTGCGGCACCGACAGCTAATTCTCAAGTTCCAAAGGATTATAATTATAATACGCGAACAACGTATAGACCGTTCCTGAAACAGCGCCTGTCTTTTTTCCCGCCGGAGTCGACCATCCATGGCCGGTATCAACGGATGCGGCAGATGCATACGGCAGACATCCTTCCCCCTGGCCGGAAGGAGAAGCGCTGGAAATGATCAACGTGCACAGATCGACCATATATTCGTTAGCTTTTTGATCATAAACCTTTGCTTTGCCGAGCATATCTTTTTTCTTATAATAATCCGCCATTATTTTAAATGACAGTATCATTTGAGCGGTCCATTCGGTGGAGATCACGCCTCCCCGGGAGAGGTGCCGCTGCGGAGCAAAATCAAAACCCTTGATCGTGATCGCTTCTCCTGACGGGCCAACCGAAGGGACTGTCACCACGCAATTTTCCTCGGCAAATTCAATTATTTTATCGGGATGCATCGCATTTTCTTCCAATTTATCAGGCCCCAGCGCTGCGATCGCCCATGCGTACGTATCGGTCGCGATCGTTGAATCTCCTTTACCGCGGATGATCGGGGTATCGACTTTATCATAGATATGCCCGAGTAACCAACTAAACACCTTATCCCGCGCATCTGCATACTGCTGTTTCTTGGTCATTACATACAACATATTGAAGAACGCGTACGCATCCAGGTTATGCTCGGTAGAATACCAGCTGATATTAGGCCCGCCGCGGATCCCCCCTTGCCCGTCTTGGCCCTGCAAAGTGATCATAACCTGGGCGATTTCTTCAGCTAATTTCATATACTGGGTATCGAGCGTTTTCTTCGTATAGTGGAGTATGGCGATCCCCAGCCAGATATTAGGGCCGCTGTGCACAATATATTCCGCGGGGCTGCCGTCTTGAGCATCATAGGCATTGACAAAAAGCCCCTCCCTTCTCTTGGCTTTGCGCGCATAAAACTCGAGCGTCTTCTTCGCCCGCTCATAATCGGAGAAATTCGTAAAAGCCTGGATCACCAGGGACTGGTCATAGGTAAACGCCCAACCGTCGACATTCGCGTCGCCCTCAAAACTCATCGTCAGGCCTGTCCGGGGATTTTGATGCAAACTCAGCCATTGATACATTTTATTAAAGTTTTCTTTCTGCAAAGTCGCTTTTTTCTCATCCAAACGCAATAATTCTTGCGTCACCGAAGTCTCACGGTGCTGCAAATCGATCAACTGCTCCTGGAGCGGAGCTTTCTCCTGCTTCAACTGCCCGATCAATTTTTTAAGTTCTTCCACTTTCTTGATGGTCTTGGCCTCTTCCAATTTAGCGCCGGCTTCAAGAGAATTCTTTTCATCTTCCACGGTCTTGATACGCACCTGCAACGCTTCGATCTTAAGCTGCAGGTCATCCTTATCCTTATTGATCGAGGTGATCTTTTGTTTGGCGATTATCGATTCCTGAAGGATCTTCACCAGCTGGCTGATCAAAGTTTTATTACCCTGGATAAGTTTGGCATTAACATAGCTGTTAAAAACGAGCGCGGCGGAAAAGAGCAGGATTATCGAATAAACCACCGGAATGAATAACTTTTTCATCCAGACATACCGCATGAGCCGGATGTTTCCGGCGCGCTCGATAGAATCATAATTTAAACCGATAAGGTACTTATTGGCGCCGGAGGCGGCATCTTTGACCCAGGAAATATTTGCCCGGGCAAAAACCGGATGCCGCCCTAAAGGGCTTTCGATCTCTAAGATGACCCGGGTTGATTGGTTCTTTATCGTCTGGATCAGATCAAGGGAAAGATTGTTAACACGCAGGCACAATCCTCCTTTACCTATATTATTCGTAAAACCCTGCAGCCAACCGGAAAGAAAACCCTGTTCATCGGAGGCGCCAACCAGCCGGAACTGAACCGGGAAGACTGAATCAAGCCTCACATATTTTCTATGGCGGAGCGCTTCGTGATCCTTTTCCATAAATTACTTTTTCCTTTCCACGACCACTTTCTGCTTGATCTTCTGGGCAAGATTCTCATATACCTTCTTAAAATCAGCATATTCTTCCTGCGGAATAAGCGTCTTCTTTAATTCAATTGACTGTTTAAAAGAAATACGTTTATTTTTATAGGTATATCCCGCGCTAAAACGGAACCAGCTATTATCGTCTACGATATTACCGGGAAGGAACTTCACGGTAAAATCAGGCGGCAGCTGGATTTCCGTCGCCATTTCTTTATTATTCAGGAAACCGAAATCAAGCGGGTACCTGCGGCTGGCTTGCGCGACTAATGATTGGTCCAGATATGCCAGTTGAGGCAGGATACGCAGCACCCCGGCACTGGTCGCGTATTCACTGCCGCTAAAGGCATACTCTAGCAATAAAGGCTTGTGCAGGTCATCGGCGTTCTTAATATCATATTTGCCTAAACGCGCCCCCACGGATATTTCCTGTATCTTGGCTTCCAGGTACTGATGGATCAATTCCGGAGGCGTGTAGAGAACCCAATACCGCTGCATCTGGTTATATACCCCGGAAACCTCGGTTATTTTCTCTCCCGTAATATGGTCGTCGCTTTCGACCGTAAGCGATAAATTCTGGTTGATCTGATTATGCCCGGCTTCATATAACGGCGTCGTAAGGACTTCAAAGCCCCGTTCTTTACAGAGTAAAACCGTCCTCGCCTGGTCATCCTGAGGCAGGTCGCCGAACGCGCATGTTTCCGCGGTGGGGTCGACAAAGACTATTTTCCCCTCCCATACCACCGCCGCGATAGCATGATTAAACAATATCGAAGGAAAATCTTCCCGGGCGTTATAAGCATCTTTTGTCGCGATAAGCACCGGATAGGCCTCAATGCCGGCTTCACGCAGCATCGTCACCAGTAAAACCGCCTTATCCTTGCAATCGCCATATTTATTCTGAAAGATATCCGCCGCTTTATGCGGTTCATACCCGGCCTGCCCATATTCAACCGCGACATAGCGGATCTTCGTAGCGGCAAAGCTGCAGAGCGCGCGTATTTTCTCTTCGGCAGAAACGGCATGAGACAATAATTCCTTCACCTTATTCTTAATCGCGGCGTCCGCTGCGATCTTGTCACGGGTGAGCGGCCACCACCAGTCATAGATATCTTTCCACGACTCAAAGGTGGAAACCAACAGCGATGGGTTGATCTCCGAAACCGGCGGCATATCAGATTCAGGGATCACCTGCGGGATATCCTTGAATTGCCACGAATATACCACCGCGGCTTTTTCTTCCCGGATCATTGGGGTTAATGAAGCTCCAAAATCATTATATCTTTCATTGACCTTTTTAATATGGAGCGCGGTGTTCTTCGGCACCGTAATGGAAAAATTCGCCTGGATCACCGGCTGAGAAGTCTGGAGGGGATACGGAAAAGCAAAATCTTTTTTATTCACCAACTGGTTACGCACGATCCTTACTTTATACTCTACGATCGATCCTTCCGCTATTTCCGGGAAAGAAATGATAAAGATCCGCGCGTTACTGTAAAGCGGAAAATTAAGGTATTTCGAGACGTCGCGCATATGGCGGCTGCCGACATCGACGAGCGTGCCGTCAGGCTTAATGGTCCGCGCGTATTCCACCTCCAGTTTTTCATACGTCGAATCATACTCGATGTGCGCCTCGGAGAATTCATCTTTGCCCCGCTCATTCAGGATCTTGACCAGGTAATGCTCATACGAGACCTGGGTATTTTCCGCTGAGACTTCGACTGCTTCATCGGCAAGCAGGATCAAGGCACCCGCCTGAGGATATTTTTCCGACGCGGGCGCCCCGACCAGGATCGCATTGATCTCGGGGTTGACATCTTTAATATGCAGTCCTTCCACCTGTTTTTCTATGACCTGCATCCGCTCCTTCGCCAGGGAGATAAAACCCTGAAGCGGCGGCAGGGCCAACCCGGCTATCTTTTTATACGATTCAAGGGCGCTGTCAAAAAGATTGAGTTTTTCACAGGTCAATCCGCGGTAATATAAATACTCCGCGTCATTCGGCAATTCATGCTGGTTAAAGACCGACAAGGCATCGGTATAGCTGCCCATCTTGTAATATGAGATCGCCAGCCATTTCTTCGCTATGGCTGCAGGCAAACGCTTAAATTCACCTGCCGCTTCCGAATATTTCCCCTGACGATAATACAATTCCCCCAATTCAAGGCCGAGCTCCTCGCTATTGCTACCTTGAGCAAGTAAACCTTTATACAACGTCACCGCTTTCTGGTAATCAGCCTGGGACGCCTGCGAATACTCCCTGGCCTGCTCCAACTCTGATTTCTTGGGAGCACAGCCGCATAAACTCAAAAACGCAAGCGCGAATACGAACACGCGTATGGATCTTTTATTGAGAATTTGATTGTTCATATATTTTTAATTCATGTGGTTTGCGACCTGCGACCATTATAATTCTCGATTTATCCCTGATTCCCCGATTCCCTAATTACCTAGTCCCGGATCCCCAGCTCACCGGACACCCAGTCTTTTAACCTTGTATATTGACACGCCTGACAATCAAAATTATATCTCTTTTACACACCGCTGCATAGCGCTTTATTCGAAGAATGCTTCATCAACAAAACCGCGTACTGCTCCATCAAACCTCTCGTTATAATTCCTGGGGCACTACCTGCGATACGACGTTTATCCAAAGATACCAGCGGCATAATACCCATGAGAGAATTAGTCAAAAAGGCTTCATCGGCTGAACGCACATCAGAAGGCCGGAAACTTCCTTCGATGATTTTATGACCCTGTTTTCTCCCCAGGACTATCACCACAGCGCGCGTAATACCCGGCAGGCATCCGCACGATACCGCAGGAGTCATGATCAATTTATCCTTCACTATGAAAATATTCGACCGCGCTCCTTCGGTAACAATCCCCCGGCTATTTACTATAAGCGCCTCATCACAGCCTTTCTTATGAGCCTCAAGAGATGCTAATTGGAACAAAAGCCGGCTGGTTGTTTTGACCTGCAGAAAGGCACACTGTTCATCCTGCCTGATTGAAGAAACACAGGCACGAAAACCTCTCCCGTATTGCCTGCGCGTATACGCCGTATAGGGCTTGACCGTGATAACCGTATGGGCCCCCCCTGCCTTTGATCTATAGAAGCTGAGCCTCACGACGGCATCGTTATACCCGTTAATCAGAACAGCGCGGGCGATGGCCCTGGATATATGAGATGATGAATAGGGAACGGGTATCGTGAGCTTGCGGGCAGCTGCAAAAATCCTTTGCACATGCAGCGGCAGGCAAACAATAGCGCCGCTGACAGCTCTCATGGTCTCAAAAACCCCCCAGCCAGAGAATAACTCAGGCTCTGAAACCGGAAAAACCGCCTGCGCGGGCCGCACGAATTTCCCGTCTATAAAGATCTTCTCGCTCACGTAATTGCCTCAAACATAGCCCGGGCCTTAACTAATGTTTCCCGGTATTCTTTTTCAGGGTCAGAATCGGCGACGATCCCGCCCCCCACGCCAAAATATACCTGAGCATCTTTTTTTATTATCGTGCGGATCAAAATATTAAAATCCATCTCGCCTGAAAAACTGAAATACCCCAAACTCCCCGTATAGAGCGAGCGCCCGAGAGGCTCTAATTCATCGATTATCTCCATGGCGCGGATCTTCGGGCACCCTGTGATCGATCCACCGGGAAAACATGCCTGCATCAAATCAACCCTGTCCAAATCACGCCGCAGCCTGCCTTCAACCGTAGCAGTAGTCTGAAAAACAGTGGCATACTCTTCCAGTGCGCGCAAAGTCTTTACCTCCACCGAACCGTATTCACAAACCCTGCCGAGATCGTTCCTTTCAAGATCAACGATCATCACTAATTCCGCACGGTCCTTATGACTGGCGAGTAATTCTTTTTTTAACTTCGCATCATGCCCCCTGTCCTTCGAACGGGGACGGGTACCTGTCATCGGTGAGGTCTCTACCCTGCCTTTACGCAGGCTTAAGAAGCGTTCCGGAGAAGAACTCAGGACCTGGAAACCGCCCGCGTCAAAATAAGCGCTGAAACTTGACGGGCTGATACTCCGCAGGCGCTCATAGATACGGTACGGATCGTCGTGACAGGGGCCGCAAAAACGCTGCGATAAATTAACCTGATAAATATCTCCCCGCTTAATATATGCCTTGGCTTTCTTGACTGCCCGGCAATAGGCTTCTTTACTAAAGTTCGATTTCAATCCCCCGGAAGCGCCGGCTATAGGTTGATCCCGCAGTTGCGGACGGCCGGCAGTGACCCGCGAGAGTATCGCGCTTATTTTCTTGATGTTCTTCTCGCACAGTGCTTTTGCCGCGCGGTACTTCTTCTCGGGGAATCCGACCGAGAAAATATAAAGTTCACGCATCAGATTATCAATGATCACGATAGTATTATAAAAAGCGAAATAACACTGGGGGATCGCCAAAGATTCCTTCTTCCTTCTGCGAATGGATGTTTCCATCCCCACCCCAAGATCATAGGTCAGATATCCCAAAGCGCCCCCTAAAAAAGGGATAGCGCTCCCGGGGATCGATAAGCGGTAATCATTAAGCCTCCTACGCAAAACAGAAAACTCCGCGTCGGAGGAGCTCTTTAAAATATAAAATGGATCTATGCCGACGAATGAATAGCGGCCGGCGCTCCCTAAAGAAAGGCTGCTGTCGAGAAAAAAACAGTTTTTTTCATCCTTAAACGCGGCAAAAACGCTCAGCGGGTCAACGCGTAATTTATATGATTTCAAGATGTAGTATGCCATCGATCCTAAACGTCCGTTCTTCGTTACGTAAACAGCAAAAACCGACCAGATATAAGCGGCGCTTATCCTGTTTTATGGAGCGGGGAATCACTTCCCGCTCGGATACTGCCGCGGAGGAACTTGAGAAATACCGGATCTTTAACTTAACGCCCAGGCTGATAGCCTCCTGGATCTCTGCCACCTTTTGATTATTACTGTCCTCAAGAAAACCTGCCTGGACACCGAAAAGGCTGACAAAATCATGGAAATCAGTTATCCCTTTCTGCTCCATGGCAAGGCGCAGCTTTAAAAAAACTTCCCAGGTCATTTCCACGTCCGCCAGCGCGCGGTGTTTTTGCGGAGCGGTAATGCCTAATTTCTGAGCAATAAACCACAAGGCGTAGCGCTCCTGCCCCGGGAGCAGTTTACGCGCCATCGCAAGTATATCAACAATAATTATTTCTTCGGATAAAACCATTCCTGCTAATCCCAATTCCACTTTCAGGAATTCCAGGTCAAACGGCGCGTTATAAGAGCACAGGCAGCTGCCCGAAATAAAATCAAGGAACCCGGGGATAACTTCCCGCATGCGGGGGCACCCGCGTAATTCTTCCGGGGTGATCTGATTGACCTGAAACGCTCCGGGAGAAATGATTTTTTCCGGGTCGACCAGCATTTGAAAAGTCGCGATCCTTTTATCCGCCTGAAACCGCAATCCCGCGATCTCCACGATCCGGTCGCCGGCACGGGGATCCAGGCCGGTTGTCTCAGTATCAAAAATAGTGAACTCGACTTCATCCAGTTTTTTACGCAGCATCGAAACACTCATTTCATGCGATAGTTTTCCGGGCGACATAATTCGGGATCACCCGCAGCGGATGATACGACTCTTTTACTTTCTTGAGGTTCTCCAACCCCGAATCATCCATGATATTGATATACCGATACTCTTTTAACTCCTCCGAGAAGCGGCGGAAAATATATTGGCTTAACCCTTTAACCGCAAGGTCACAAACCTCATAGGCAATACAAAACGTGTCATCGGCAAGCTTAAAACCAAAGGTGAATGCCTTGACCTGAGAGCCGATCATGACCAGCCTCCCCGGCATTTTAAACACCGGGTATTCTTCTAATAACACCGTCAGGCTCTTGAGGCTGTCGCCTAACATGCCTTGATACACCGTATCCTGATTCAGAATACTGCGGGAGCGCATCCAATCCCGGTAGAGCTGAAGACATGCTTGTTTATATTCGGCCGTATAGGGTTGGTAAGAAGTACGGGTATGTTTTTCGAAATAATTGACCGCGGAACGTTTTGACTTAAAACGGCCTCCTTTGAGCGCCGCGAGGTCTTGGCGCGAACACAGGTAATCGCCGAATTTTTTTCCGCAATCAAAGCCCTGCTGCCGGTAAAAAACACTGTCGCTTTCCTCAATATTCTCAATACGCGAAACACTCGGCGCGGTATTACGCCGGTCCATAAGCGTAAAGGCCGCGTCGATAACCGCAGGATCGGCTTCCAATGCCAAGGGCGGCAGATACATGAACGTACCAATGCCGTCGGTAAAAAAGACACAGAGAGCCCCCTTAAAAATATCCCATGATATGGAAAAAAGGGCCTTCCAGATATAAATATTCTCGAAAGCATAAGCGCTTAACGTATGCGGCTTAAGCGCGAGGAACGCATCAAAAGTTTCTCGATCGTGCGCGGTGAGCGTTTTGAGCTTCATGAGTTACAACACTATCTCAAAAATATCCAACACATTTCCATATGACTGGATCACTTGGGGATTTGCTTTAAGGATCTTTTTGACATCGGGAGAATTAAAAAACGTGTTTAAATACGCGCAGTAATCCTTATAGCGCGCCAGGTCCGTGTTTTCCTTCATATACGGGCAGCGCAGGTCAACGGACAGATAAATTTTCCTGCCTTGCCGGCTTATCAGGAATGGATAGAGCTGGCATTCAAATGGGTGGACCCCATAGATCTTGCACCGGTTATCTTTCTGGTTCAGGAACTGGCAGACGAAATTCCCCTGCGCGGGGTTTGCGCGCAGTTCGATCTTCTTAGTATGCGGAGCTAAACGGATCTGTTCATCTTCTAAAAGGTGAGGCGCCCAGACAGCTTCTTGCTCGGCAAACCTGCAGCAGCCCTGGCAGTGCAAACAATAACCTTGAACAATAAACGGCTTTAATCGCTCCATTTTATTTAACGATGCTGCCCAACTGCATCTGCCTCCCGGGAGAAACAACCGAAATCCCCGCTTCATCGGAGGCGGCCAAAAGCATTCCCTGGCTTTCCACGCCTCTCAGCAGCGCCGGCTCCAGGTTATCGACCACAATGACCTGCTTGCCGAGCAGATCTTCTTTTGCATACGCGTTCCTTATGCCGGCAACGATCTGCTTGGTCTTATCCCCCAGGTCAACGATCAGGACATACAGCCTGTCCGCATTGGGATGTTCGGTAACCTCTTTTATCGTAGCAACTTTAAGCTCTAGCTTTCTGAAATCTTCTATACTGGCCATATACCCTCCATCATCTCTCTTGAATATTATTCCGGCTTATTTTCCTCGGGTGATAGTGCGTGTTTTTTCAGGGAGGAGCTTTCAGGATTGATCATGCCTCCGGAAACGATCAATTTAATGGCATCCTTGATGTTGATGTCAAGAAATATGACTTCGCTTCTCGGGACAAACAACAAAAAGCCGGTCGTCGGGTTTGGAACGGTAGGGACAAAGACCGAAACCAGCTCGCTTTTAATTTTTTCCTGCGCCTCCGGGAAACCTTCATTGGTTACAAATCCTATCGTCAGGGTATTATTCGGCAGGCAGCGCACCAGGACCGTTTTCTTAAAAGCCACCTTATCTTCGGAGAACAAAAATTCAAATATCTGTTTAAGCGGCTGATAAATATACCCCACAAAAGGAAATCGTATGATCATCCGGCCAAGAAAACGGTGTGTCATCCTGCCGATAAGGTTCTTGCTTAAGAACCCGATAGCAGTGATCAAAACCAAAAAAAGGATAAAACCCAGCCCGTATATCTGAATGCCCCAGTTCCGCTCCAGGTAAATATTGATAAATCTGCCTAAAATATTATCAACAGACATAAAAATAATAAAGAGGATATACAGGCTTAAATACAAAGGAAGCAGGACGACCAATCCGGTGATAAAATATCTCTGTAAACGTTTAATCATCGTATCTTTAGCGTAGCCGGTCCGCGATATCAAATAAAGTCCGGACCAGAAATGATTGCAAAAAAATAATCAACAAGAAAGCGATAATAGGAGAAATATCGATACGCATTTTCAGGCCAAAAGGAAGCAGCCGACGGATCGGTATCAGCACCGGTTCGGTCACCATATGCAAAAACTGGACGATCTGATTATGGGGGTCGGGATTAACCCAGCTTATCAAAGCACGGATCAAGATAAGCCAATAGAACGCCGTTAAGACAAAACTGACAATATGCGCTATCGCTTGAACAAGATTTGCCAGTACGAACATCTTATGCCTCCTTCGCCAGGCAGACGAACACCGGCGTTTTCCAATTAAGCCGGGTGTTTCTAATATTTTGTTAATTTACTCTACCATAGAAAATCAAAATAATCAATTGTTGTCGGGGGAAACGGTAGCCGATAACCGGGATACCGCCTTAACTTGATCGAGTACAACTTATTCATTTCACCCCTCACTGCCTGTTCAACTTCCTGCAAAATAAAACAACGCCTTAAAAAACTTCTTAAAATTAATAATACCATACAATTATCTCTGTAGTAAAAAATTATCGCCTCCGGATAATGCGCCTAACTAACGGATACAAAAAAAGGGCATTGTACCGTCAAAAAGGGTTTGTCTTATCATATAAACAAAAACTCGCTGTTTGTTCCTAAATAATGAACAAGTGACAGCGAGTTAAATTATCTCAAAACAAGAAAATATATTTGTTCAGTAGTGAGCAAGCCCCGCTTTTGGCGGGGCGCGTCGAACTACCCCTCGTTTCCAACAGAAAAGCAAGAGAAACTCGGGGTTAATTCCCGACAATTAAAACGAGGGGAATTAACGGGGTCGACGGGATTTGAACCCGCGATCTTCGCCGTGACAGGGCGACGTGTTAAACCGAGCTACACCACGACCCCAAATTTAGCCTATGGTCAATAGTCCATAGTCGATAGCAGGAATGCTATTGTAAACCAAATTTGTGTTATTTTCAACAATTTATTTTACACACGACAAACCATGGACCATCGACTATTGACTATCGACTAATTAATGGGCGATAGAGGACTTGAACCCCTGACCCTCTGCGTGTAAAGCAGATGCTCTAACCAGCTGAGCTAATCGCCCTTCTTCGCTAATCTATAATTAAGAACCTCGGTGTAGCTTCGAAGGGGTTGCACCCTTTCATGCTACCTTTCCAGTAAATTCTATTATTTTCGCAGAATCTGTTCCTTCGTAGCCCTACCATACACTGCCTTATCAATGGGCGAAGAAGAATATCCGAAGATTATAAATCAAAACACCCTTTTACGCAAGAACTCTTATCCCCCCCCAAGCTTGCCCAAAATGCCCAGCGTAAAAGCCATAACAAAAAGCGCCACGGTTTCTGTCATACCTAACACAACTAAATAGTTGCCGAACCCTTTCCCGGTTTCTCCCATAGAATCACAGGCACAAGCCGCACATTTTCCCTGCCAATACGCGGAAAGCCCGATCGCTAATCCGCAGAAAGCGCCTATTCCCCATAAATATTGCCCTTTAGCCGCAAGTTCATACAAACGGTTCATAACGATCATACCGTAAATGGTCTGAGTGAGCGGAGCTCCGACAAAAGCCACCAACATAAAAGAAGCTGTTTTATTCTGGGCATAGTTTTTCTTCCATGCGCCGATCGCGCCCATACCCGCAACTCCTGCCCCTGTTGCCGAACCGCAAGCCGCAAGCGCAAGCACTAAACTTAAACCTAAATCTTTGAACTGCACGAGCAAATTGGCATCCATCTTCTTCTCCTTTTTTCTTATTTCAAAATACTTTTTTTTACAAGCCTAACATCAATACTTACTGTTTCAGGGGCTTATATGCCTGGCCGCTCCAGGTGACACTCGCATGCCCCGAGAATTCCAAAACATTAAGCCTGACCCCATGCACTAATACCGACATCGGGCCTAAAACAATATTTAACCCATGCCCGATAATGAGGATCAAAACGCTTCCCGCGGCAAGAATAAAACTTCCGCCTCCTAAACTAGCAGCCATGATATTACATGTTTCGGCGATAGCAAGGCCTGCCATTCCGACAGCAAAAAGACGCACATACGAAACTACATCGGTAAAATTATTCATCAGGCTTAACGCCAAAGCCCCGAGCCCTGAACCGATACCTTTGAAAATATTCTTCCGCGGATCGGTAAACAAAACCACCAGGGATATCCCGCTCAAAAGGATCCATTGAGCAAAAGACGGAAGCGGCTCTCCCAATATCAGCATTTTCGCGAATAAAAACGCGCTCCATAAAATACCTACCCATCCGAACTCTGCCAAAGCCGACAAAGAAGGCAGTTTCAAAGATGCCCTCCAGACATGCGCGATGCTTAAATGCAATGCGCCGACAAAAAAACAAAATGCCTGCATGAACTTAACATCATTCAACGCGGGGACAAGCGGCCGTAAACCTATTTTGGCGCACCACACCTGGCCAAAAAACGTCCCGGTCAGAAATCCCCAAAAAATAGCGCAGGAACTTAAGATATAAAAAAGAAAAAACGGTTTTTTATCTTTGATTTTGTTTCCCAGCTTTTTCTGCATCACCATCGTGAGCGCAAAATAAACCAACCCATAACCGGCATCTCCGATCAAGATCCCGAAGAACATGCCGAAAAAAATAAAAAAAACGGCGCTGGTATCCAGTTCACGATACCCCGGGACTATTTCTAAAAGCTTTAAAACAGGATTAAGCAGCGATACCCACCGGGGATTACGCAGCAACGTCGGGACATCTTCGTCTTCCGCGGGCTCATCGATCATGAGCCCCCACTTTTCTTTCCGCGCGGCCGCCAGCAAAGCATCTTGCGAATCATGAGGGATAAAACCGTTTAAATACACGATCGAGCTTTCCTGCCCCATCCCGCGCAAGGCTTCCTGGAATTCCATCTCCTTTTCCAATTCGCCTTTAATATATTGCAAACGCTGACGGATACAGATAAATTTATGGATATCCTTACGGATATTCTCCATTGCCGCGTTATCCTGCGCCAAGCGCGCTTTCATTGCCGCAAGGCCCATTTTCGGCAGAATAAGCTCCTTAAAGGGAATATCTATTTTTTCACGGGAAATAACCGCGCAATAAATTATGTCTTTTTCAGCCGATACTGTCTTAACGACCGCTTCCGCCGGAATACGGGACAACTCAGAGACGGATATTTTATAGAGGCGGATATAAATATTCTTTTCCGCTAAATTTTTGAAAGCATCGGGGTCAAAGTCGCCCCATAGTTCCCATTCGCTGATATTATGAATGATACTCTTAGAATATTCCTGCAGCTGGTCCATACGTTTGTGCAGGTCAATGATATGCTTAGCGGTATACTTCCAGTCAAGGGGCTCCTGCGCCAGCTCCATACACGCTAAATCCTTAATTTCATATTTGAACAATATCTCTATGGCTTCACTGATAAAAGCGATATCTTCCTGAAGGCTGACAATATCTTTCCCGCGGGGAGCCTGAACATGCCGCACATGCACTATCCCCAAAGAACGCAGCATACGCAAAGCAGAAAGGTTATCCTTCTCTTGCACCAGTAAGGTGATCTTTTTCATCGGGACTATCATGAAATTTTCCCTCTCTCACGCATAGAAAATTTCATCCCGAGTCGCACGCTCTAACGCCTACGCGACGAGGGATGTCTCCACTAATTCCGCTTCTTCGATCTTGCGCTTGGCGATCTTACTGCGGCCAACCGCGTTTGCCATCTGGTCTCCGATATAGATCTTGATCAACCGTATCGCCTCTTCCGCTTCAGGGATCTTGACTTTTTCAAAAAGATTGACCCGCTGTGTGGTAACGCGCAACTCCTGCTTTAAGACCTGGACACCTCTTTGAGCCACGGCGATCTCCTGTTGCAAAGAAACAAGGGTTTTACATGCTTCAACTGCCGTATCAACCCATAAAGGCGACAAGAACAGGTCATACTCAAAGACCTCAAAATCAACACTGCTCAATACCGGAATATCGACTCCCGCAATATTCCTGGTATCGCTCTTCACGCGCAGAAGCTTTACCAAAGAGCCGATCTGGATCCCTTGGTCAACAAGCACCCCGGCCCATGGCTCAAAAGCCTTGCGCTTGGATTCTAATGCGGAAAGCTTTTCAGCAAGGAGGCTGTTCTGCCGGATGATCTCTATCTGCAATTGCTGTTTCTTAAGTTGCAGCGTTGGCAGATACCGCGCGTATTGTTTCAACGCATCCCGCTGCTTCTTAAGCTCTCCCTTAGTCAGTTTAACCTTCATGAATATACCTTAGTCTATAGTCCACGGTCGGCGGTCCATGGACTATGGACCATCGACTATAGACTATGGACTATTTAGGCCAATACTCCTCGATCAACGACTTCTTAATACCTGTTTCTTCCGGAGTGAAACACTCCCGCAACATCATCCATGCCTTATCCAAAGCTTTTTCCAGGGGGAGATTCAACTTAAGCGACATCATTTCCTGTTCAAACAGGACCCCGTATTTCAAAAGTTTTTTATCCCAGCTGCTCATCTGAAAACCCATTGATTGTTTCTCCCGGGTCTCCCGATAACTGGCAAACAACTGGATCAGGGTATCCATGATAACGCGATGGTCGCTCCTGGTATCGCCGTTGACCTGCTGTTTCAGGCGGCTCAGCGACCCGAACGGCTCGATAACGCCGTTCTTCAAATAAAACTGCCCTTCGGTTATATAGCCGGTATTATCAGGGACCGGATGGGTCACATCATCCCCGGGCATGGTGGTCGCAGCGAGAATAGTAATAGAGCCGGCGGTATCAAAATCAACCGCTTTTTCATAACGGGAGGCAAGTTGACTGTAAAGATCTCCGGGGTATCCTCTATTGGACGGGACCTGCTCCATGGTGATCGATACTTCTTTTAAGGCGTCACAAAAATTAGTCATATCGGTCAAAAGCACCAAAACCCGCTTATTGGCAAGCGCGAACTGCTCGGCGACCGCTAAACAAATATCAGGGACAAGCAGGCACTCAACCGTCGGATCTGCCGCGGTATGCATAAAAAAGATAGAGCGCGAAAGCGCGCCATGCGCCTGCAAAGTTTCTTTGAAAGAAAGGTATTCGTCGTATTTAAGGCCCATGCCGCCTAAAATAATTATATCGATCTGGGCCTGGATGGCGATACGCGCCAGTAATTCATTATACGGCTCTCCCGCGATAGAAAAGATGGGCAGCTTCTGCGACTCGACCAATGAATTAAAAACATCGATCATCGGAAGGCCGGTACGGATCATTTTATTAGGGATGATCCTTTTAACCGGATTTACCGGCGGCCCGCCGATATTAATAAGATTTTCCGAGAGATGCACGCCCTGGTCCAAAGGGAGGCCACTTCCGTTAAAGATCCTGCCGAGCAGGTTCTCCCCGCTTGCGATACGCATCGGGTGCCCCAGGAAACGGACCTTATCTCCCGTCGAAATACCCTTACTCCCGGCAAAGACCTGCAACGAGACTTTCTTACCGTCAAGCCTGATCACCTGGGCGAGTGAGATTTCCCGGCGGGTCGTGACTTCGGCGATCTCCATATAACCGATGCCTTCCGCTTCCACGGTGATCACATCTCCGGCGATCTGAATGATATTCGTATATACTTTATGCATGGGCTGCTTCCTTCTTGCCTTTACGTTTACAATCGACTTCTGCGGTAATTTCCTGTTCTATTTTCTTGAATTCTTCGCTCTGCCACGGGGAAGAATTCCATCCTTTAAAAAGCTGCCTTAATTTCTGAAAGAATTGCAATGCCTGTTCTTTTTCTTCAAATACCAAGTCAGCGTTTAAAACCTGCTGGATGAAATTAAAAATGTATTTTTGCCTCTCGGCGGGAGTGGCCTCATCAACCGCATCAAAGGCATCCTGCTGTAAATACACAGCGTCAAAGAACTCTCCCTTGAGGTATTCCAGGTAATCAGCTAAAGAAGTCCCTTCTTCGCCGATAACTTTCATCATCTGCGAAACATCATGGCTCTTGCGCAAGATATCATGCCCCCGCGCGGCCTGATCTTCGGCGACAAAGCTGGGATACTTGCTCCAGCTGATCAAAGGGTCTATAGCCGGATACCGGCGGGCATTGGAACGCTCGCGGGACAGGCCGTGAAAAGCGCCGACGACCTTAAGGGTCGCCTGGGTCACCGGCTCTTCAAAATTGCCTCCGGCAGGGCTCACCGTCCCACCGATAGTAACAGACCCTGTTTTCCCGTTGTATAAACGCACAACACCTGAACGTTCATAAAAAGAGGCTATGCGCGATTCAAGATACGCCGGGAACGCTTCTTCGCCGGGGATCTCCTCCAGCCTCCCGGACATCTCTCTCATGGCCTGAGCCCAACGGGAGGTAGAATCAGCTAAAAGTAAGACCTGCAGGCCCATCTGACGGTAATACTCGGCAATGGTCACCGCGGTATATACGCTTGATTCCCGGGCAGCCACCGGCATGGAGCTGGTATTACAAATAATGACCGTCCGATCGCTTAAGGGTTTACCTGTGCGGGGATCGGTGATCTCAGGGAATGTCTTGAGCGTCTCAACGACTTCCCCTGCCCGTTCACCGCAGGCGGCGATAATAACGATATCGACTTCCGCGTGGCGGCTGGTAAGCTGCTGCAAAACTGTCTTTCCCGCGCCAAAAGGCCCGGGGATACAATAGGTGCCGCCGCGGGCGACCGGAAACAATGAATCGATCAAACGCATCTTCGTGACTAAAGGTTCTGTCGGCCTTAATTTTTCCTCATATGCCCGGATGGGAAGCTTCACCGGCCAGGTCTGTTTGAGATAGGCGTCATGGATCTTTCCGTCACGGTCTTTTAATTGAGCGATACTCTGGCTGAAATTATATTTACCCGGCTTGACAATAGAGACGACTTCCTGAACACCGCGCAAATTAAACGGGACCATAATATAATGTGAAAATATCTTTTCCGAAACAAACCCCAGGGCTTCTCCGGGACGCAGGCGCTCGCCTGTTTTACAGGCAGGGCTGAATTGCCAGTCTTGTTGGCCTGGCAAAGCATCCAGATACTCTCCGCGCTTCAAGAAAAAACCCTGCTTCTGGGCAAGTGACGGCAGCGGATTCTGCAATCCATCGAATATCTGCCCGAGAAGCCCCGGCCCCAATTCTACGGAAAGCAGTTCATCGCTGAATTCAGCCGCATCCCCGATCAGAAGCCCCGACGTATCTTCATACACCTGCATTTCCGCGCGCTCGCCCCTGACACGGATCACTTCGGCTTTCAGGCGTTCCTGCCCATGAAGGATAAAAGCGACCTCGTTCTGGATAATAAATTCTTTTGTCTCAACGGTAACCA
>Ga0105098_10000183_pt1 | contig 19973 bp, 45 predicted proteins | sample PPLLak21cMay2015_FD_79137 | JGI IMG/M metagenome (GOLD analysis project Ga0105098, IMG submission 79137) | Freshwater sediment microbial communities from Prairie Pothole Lake near Jamestown, North Dakota, USA - PPLs Lake P7 Core (1) Depth... | ecosystem: Environmental > Aquatic > Freshwater >... | reverse complement strand
TATTGAAAAGCTAACGCATGGCGATAGCACCAAAGTTAAAGATTAAGTATTGTCCAAAGTTGCAAAATGGCTCCCTGTAATGGGGAGTCTTTTTGTTTATGTGGAAAGTTGTGCTTCATAGTTTTTATCCTTCGGACTTTTTACTTCTTCTTTTATATATGAATGTAAGAGAAACGAACAACAAAGGAAATCAAAATGGCTACTAAAGAAATCGCAATCCTCGTCAAGATGAACATCAACCTTCCAGAAGGTGATACTGAAATTACTCGTGCTGAACAGGAAAATATCTGCAACAAGATTTATGCTTCTATTACTGATCTTGGTGCAACAAGTGATGAATATGAAGGTCACTTGGCAGGGGAATTCATTAAGGGTGGTGGTTACAATCCTGAATTGGAAGTGAATGTAGTTCCTACCGAATTTGAAGTGAAGGTGAACGTGAATGTTCGTGGTGAATGCCAAGATTTTGCTGTGAAATTTCCTGTTGATGTTCTGATTAAAGCGTAATACTTATTGACAGGAATCGTAAAAGATTCTATATTGTAAGAGTCAGGGAAATGAATCGCTAGAGTAATAGAATTAGTTCGAGTAAAATAGAGATTCAGAGTACCTTATGACCTTCTAGCTCAATTTGGTTAGAGCACTTCACTTTTAATGAAGGGGTTTTTGGTTCAAGTCCAAAGAGGGTCATTAGTTCGTTGTTAGTTGTTCCTGATTGTGTTGTTAATTCACTCAAGCCTTCTCAGAAATGGGAAGGCTTTTTTATTTTTACTTCTTCTTTTATATAGAAGTATCAAAGGAGATCACTATGATACATCGTGGATATGAAGCATTCAAGGTACATACCAATAACAATAACAAGCCACTAAAATGCCCTCATTGTGATAATAAACAAGATGATTCAGTTGAGGATCATTGTGTACGTGGTAGACCTGATCGTAGTAAAACTGAGTGTGTCAGGTGCTTCAAACCGTTTGGTGTAATTTTTGATGGTGATTTTTACTATGTGGTTAAATTGAATCACATCACAGATAACATTTGCTAAAGGAGTTTATCATGGATATTGTAGTTGCTTACTTTATTGCTCTTACTGGATTTTTCCTATTTGGAATCCGAGTTGGTATTGCTATTGAACGAATGAATCCAAAGAAGAAGTGAAGTTTTTACTTCTTATTTTATATAAGAGTATCAAAAGGAGTTAATCATGGCACGATTCAAGTACAGAAATGAAGGTAAGTTTTTAGAGATCGTAATCGGTGAATCCACCCTTACTATTCTGCGTGAGTGTTGCAAAGATAGCACCATCGACTATAACAGACCTGTCAGAAAGAGTTTTCTGTTTGAAGGTGTAATGAAATATCATGGTGGTTATCCAGATCAGGTTCGTAATGGCACTCTATGCCCTTTCCTTGACCTTGTGGGCAAGGATTTGAATGGGTTGGTAATCTTGAAGGAGTATCTATAATGGCAAGCCAAAACATAGCCTTAAACAAATTTGACAATGGCGACCGAGTAAGTTGTACTGAATTGAATGAGCTGATTACTCAATTCAAACTTGCTAAAGAAAGTCTGGAAAAGATTTCTGATAGCGCATACAAGTTAGTCTATCTAGATATATGCGACAAGCTAAATACTATGATGCGATATAAGAATTCCAGAAGTTCAAAGGTTCATAGTGTTACTGTGGTAGTAAGTTTTTAATTTTTACTTCTTATTTTATATAAGAGTATCAAAAGGAGTTAAGTATGCAGAATCGAGTTATCATGATGAAAGGACGACAGGTTGTAGCAGAAGCTAATAATCTTAATCACATTCCTCGTATTGGTGAAAAGGTTAGTATCATGGATTCTGCTAGACAGAAACACACGTTTGTGGTGATTGATGTCGAGTATGGTATTCCTCTTGGTACAGCAAACTCAATTGACATTCTTGTATCATTGGAGAAAAATTATGTTTAACAAGTATCGTCATTTTTATCTCTATGCAAAGAGTCACTACAAGCAGAATGACATTGTAGAAGACCTCAAGAAGATTGCAGGAAACTATACAGGTAGTTCTCCTGAAAGTGAAAAGGTTTCTGACATCATGACAATTCTTACTGATGCCATGAATGATCTTTTCAAGAATGATCCTAATGCATTCCGCAAATTCTCTGATGTGTACTTGAGAAATACGGTTGAACTGCGTGGGTTTAATTGTGAAATCCGTTCATCACATCTTGCTTATATTCACACTTGCATGAATATCATGGGCCATACTAAGGTGTGTGACATCGAAGGTGATTTGGGAGAAGATGATTACAGTATTCTTCCATGTCATGAATGGAATCGTGGTGTATAACTGATAAGTAGTTTTTACTTCTTCTTTTATATACAGATGTAAGAGAAATAAATAACTAAACAAAGGACACAACAATGACTGAATCACAGAAGGCTTTCATCGCAGAAGTAATCATTCCACAATTGGTTGAAATGGCTATCAAGGGTAAACTCCCTGATGATCTAAATCAACTATCTGCTGAAACATTCGAGAAGAAAACTGATAAGTTCAATTCTTCAAAGGATGAAATTCGCAGAATCAAGATTGATCGTTTGAGCAATTTTGTGTGTACTGATGCAACATCCGCATATGAATCTCTGATGTCGGCAAAGGGCAGTCGTTATCTTGGTGATGTTGTTTCTTTAGCTGACTACTGCCAAGACTTGGGAAGCATCACAGTTAATTCCTTCGTTAAGGATTACCTATAATAATTAATACATGATGACCATCCAAATGATGGTCATTTTGTTTTTACTTCTTGTTTTATATATGAGTACAACAAAGGAGTATCTTATGAATACATTATGGCTTGATCTTGAAGCGACAGTAATACAAGAATGGGACAAACCATTTATAATCAATGAAGCAAAGATTATTGCTTTGTTGAAAGAATTCAAACCACGACATATTGGTATATTTAGTTTCGCTATATGGAAAGAGGAAGATCGAGTTGTTTTATTCGATCACATCAAACCAATGTTGGATCGTAATTTTGATATATGGATTGATCCTGATTTATGTCCTACCAAACCTGAAATTCATATAGCTATCAATGAGAAAGCACCTTCACGATTTTTTATGCAAGGTCGTGTAGATTTCATGGATATGTTTGATTTCTGGGGAAAGGAAAGAGCATTCATTGACTGGATTCGAGCTACACAGAAAGGTACTCACATCCTAATTGATGACATGGTAGAAGATTGTGAAATGAAGTTCAAAGATTGTCATATCATTATGAAACATATCTAAGGAGATAAGATGAGAAAATTTCTAGTACGATGGATGCCTATCATGTGGGTATTATTGATAAGTATTATCCGATTCACATTGGATTACTTGAGTATTGTTCCTCCTACATGGTTTTATGTCACTATCCTAACTGTAAATGGATTTCTATGTTTGGGATGGCTGATACTGCTACATATTGAAAAGAATATGAAACCAACGAAGAACCAATAGTAAGTTTTTACTTCTTCTTTTATATATAAGTAACAAAAGAAACCAATCAAAGGAGTTCATTATGGTAAACGTATTTCTCAAGCTCAACAATGTTGTCATTCGTACATACGAAGTTGCCAATCCATTCGCATTCAACAAGGAAATCATAACCAATGATATTCTGATGATTCAGGAATCAGTTGCTATGTGCGTTATGGGTAGCACTCCTGTCATGAAATTCACTGTCTCTGACATTGATAACAATGAATTGTACGAAGCCTTCTGGGAAGCTGAAAAGCCTGTATTGAAGGATATTCCTTTCACTCCTGATGTGTTGAAAATCCTATACGCAGTAAAGGATATTGAGAATTGGGCAGGTGAGGCATACCAAGCAGGTGATGAAGTAGATCTTGCTTTGTTGGAAATCCGCAAAGAAATTCGGGTTCCTCGCTAAGTTTTACTTCTTCTTTTATATAGAAGTATCAAAAGAAACCAATCATAGGAGTAAGTATGAATCACAATATCAAGTTTCCTGTTCTCAAAGTCAAGATGATTACACCAAACGATAATCATACTTATTTCAAACAGCTACCACAGGTTGAAAGTAAATTGCATGATGGTAGCAAGAGTGGTAGCGAACTTACTTGGGGCATTGACCTCGAACACGCAATTGATATAGTTGATGTCTCAACTGAGACTATTGATTATATCAATGGTTATACTGATCCTACCACATTTGTCTATCAAATTGTGGAACAATCCGCAAGTAATGGGTTGCCTGATATGGTTTACTATCAGTACGATCACAGCAAATCACAATTTATTGAAGTGTAAGTTTTTACTTCTTATTTTATATAGAAGTATCAAAAGAAACCAATCAAAGGAGTCCACAATGGGTCAATACTACAAGCCAGCAATTCTTCAAAAAGGTCACGGTCGCTTCAAGATTCTTGCATGGGCATATGCTCATGCATTTGGAAGTGGCCTCAAGTTGACAGAACATTCTTGGGTTGGTAACAATTTTGTTGCCCTTATTGAGAATCATCTGTTCCGCAATCCACAGCGTCTCGTTTGGGCAGGTGATTATGCTGACCATGAAAAGGGAAGCAAGAGCAACATTTATGATAAGTGCAATAATGTTGAACAGCGCAAACTGACTTCTACCCAGATGCCAAAGCACAAGCGTCATCTTCGCTATATCATCAACCATACCAAGAAAGAGTTTGTTGACCTTACTCATCTTGTGCCTACCAAGTTTACCTCTGGTGGTAAGGAAACCATCTGGCATATGCACCCAATGTCTCTGCTCACAGCAGAAGGTAATGGGCAAGGTGGTGGTGATTATTGGGGACAGGACGAAAAGAAAGTTGGAATCTGGGCACGAGATGTTATCTCTACCGATACCACTATCCAGAAGTTCAAGGACTACAAGGAAATCAAGGTGAATTTCCACGAATAATTTTTTGAAATTCCTATTCTTAACTGACTAGGAATTTTTTTAATTTTTACTTCTTCTTTTATATAAGAGTAACAAAAATCAAAGGAGTTCAAGATGTCTCATTTTACAGTTCTAGTTATCGGTGACAATGCAGAAAATCAGCTCGTTCCATTTGAGGAACAGACAAAGAACCAAAAGTTCCTTGAGTTCAAGGATTGTACTCAGGAAGTCCTTGATAAGTATGATGACAGTCGCAAGGTAAAATACTCTAACATCGAAGCATTTGCCAGAGAGTATTTTGGTTATAAGGTGGTTGATGGTAAGTATGGCTACGTTCGCAATCCAAATGCTAAGTGGGATTGGTATGTTCTCGGTGGTCGTTGGGTCAATACGTTGAAGCTCAAGATGGATAACTTTGGGTATGGTATCATTGAAGAAACTACTGGATTGAGCTATGGTGAATTGTCCAATCTCCAGAATATCTACAAGACGAAGATAAATACCTTCACTCGCATTGTCAAGAAATATCGTGGTAAGGTTGATGCTATCATGACTGTAGTTACTGGTGATGATATTTCTACAAAGCTCCCTGTTATGCTTGCCAAGCATACAAAGGGTACTGGTGGTGTATTCGATGACTTCAAGGAAGTTGAAAAGTTTGGCTATGCTGATTCAGCACGAAAGGGCGACATTGATTTTGATGGTATGCGCCAAGATTCCATTGAAAACTCTCGCAATCAGTTCCGTAAATATCGGGAACTAATGGCGACTGGTGAAGGTCAATCTATCAAGTTTGAGTTGGCGTATGGATTCAATATGTCCTTGGAAGATTTCGCCAAAGTGACCGAAGATGAATTTGTTGCACAGCAGAAGCATGAATTTGGTACGTTTGCTTTGCTCATGGATGGCAAGTGGTACGAGAAGGGCAAAATGGGTTGGTGGGCTTGTGTATCCAATGAAAATGATAATTGGGATGCTGAATTCAAGAAGATGATTGATGCGCTCCCTGATAATGCATTGCTTTCTGTGTACGATTGCCATATCTGATGAAACGAAAATCCCAACGTAAATGGTTGGGATTTTTACTTCTTCTTTTATATATAAATGTAAGAGAAACAAACACAAACAAAGGATACAAAAATGATCGACAGTCTCAGTTACATCTATCTCGCCATGTATGCACTTGATCTCTATGATGGGTTAAGTAATATTCTCACAGCCGTGATGGTTATTTCATGTATCGGATTCGCACTGAGTGTGTTGATACCACTATGCGGATTATATGAACAAAATCATTGGTTTCCTGCATTCAAGACATATATTATTTGGTTCGGGGTAATCACATTTCTATCATCTTTCATGATGGCTGTTTGGCCTAGCAAGAATACAGTCAAGGTATTCATGGGAGTAAAGGCAGTACAGGCAGTAGCTACTTATGTGGATGATACAGACATCCCAGAACGTACCAAGGCAACTGTTACTAAGTTGTGGGACAAGGTTGATGGTTATATCACTTCCATTGATGTAGAAAGCAAGGCAGATAGCACAGGAACTGTTATCAAGTCTGGTGTGCAAAGTGTCGCTGATTCCACAGCAAAGGATATTGCAAAGGAAGTTGTTAATACAGTGAAGAACTAATAACAATCTATCCACAAACTATGAACATTCTATTAACAATGGAATGTTCATTTTTAATTGACAAAATATATATTCTTTGCTATATTGATAACTCACAAACCTAAACAATTAGCAAGGAGCTAAATATGTACGGTAATCAATGGTCAGATACAGAACGAGTCAACTTCCTTATCATGCTTCACAACAAGATTGCAACTAAGAAGATTGCACACATCATGCATCGAAGCGAAAGCGCAATTCGTGCAGAGGCTTCTCGCCTTGGTGTGTCCCTCAAAAAGTAAAAACTGGGTCTGTAACAATGCAGTCTAGTTTCTCGCCTAGCAATAGGCAGTTTTAGTTTCAATGCTCCCTAGAAATGGGGAGCATTTTTACTTCTTCTTTTATATATTAGTATCAAAAAGGAGTTAAGTATGAAAGAACATAATGATCGAGTTCGTAATGGTGTTTTATTTGGATGTCATTGTGATTTGAATCCTGATGAAGTAGCCGATCAATGCGTTATTGATCTTGGTGAAGTGAAAGACTGCGTTCATGCTACGGATGAATGCGCTAATAAATGGAAGTGTCCATTCTGGAAACCTGTCAATAAGTAGTTTTTACTTCTTCTTTTATATAGATACAGGACACAACAACACACAAAGGGACTAAATATGAAACTGATTATCGCTGTATTACTTCTCACTATAGGAGCATTCGCACAGAATACCACATATAAGGATGGAACTCATTGCGAGTGTGATTCTATTGAGAGTACATATTACAAATCGGGTGCATTAGAATCTGAACATCCCTATAAATATGGGGTATTGAATGGTATTCTTAAAGTATATTACGAATCGGGTGCATTAATGCGTTATTTTCGGTTTGTAAATGATAAGCGAGAAGGTATAAGTAAACATTATTATGAATCGGGGGCATTGTACTACGAACAGAATTATGTAAATAATAAGTGGTATGGCACATTTAAGTGGTATTATGAAAATGGAAAGTTGGCAGGTATTGCTACATACGATACATCCGAAAAATTGATAGGGTACAAGAAATGCACTGATGGTCGATCTGGTAACGAAACTTTAGATTGTTTGAAATAATTCTTGACAAAACACTAAAAAATCTCTATATTATATGAATAGGCATATAAAAAAGGAGAGTCTATGAGTGAATCATTATATTATAATAACGAAGAAGATGGAAATACTCCAGATATTTTAACTGGTATCTGTAGTAATTGTGGTAATAAACTTAGTGTAAGTGGTATTCCCACGAAGTTAAATAGTGAAGGTAATATAGAACTTCCTGTAGCAAATACTAACATAGTTATATGTTCACAATGTAATGCTAAACGTGAATTAAAACCGTTCGATCATGATATTGGAGTTGAAGCAACATTAGAAGATAAAGAAAAAATATTTGGCGATTTAAGTGCTTATCCATTATTACGAATGGGTAAAATGGTAAAATAACAATTCATCAGAATGATTGCTATAGTTCTTGACAATGATTTGAAAAGTTTCTATATTAGAATTGTTGATCTGGGTGTGTAGCTCAATTGGACAGAGCTTTCCCATGAAGGGAAGGGTTGTGGGTTCGAGTCCTGCCATATTTGGAAAGACATAGTTAGCTAACGAAAGCCCATAAGGATGTACACCTTATGGGTTTTTTCTTTATAAGTTTTTACTTCTTATTTTATATATAGAAAAAGGAGATTACAATGACTAAAAAGATTAATAAAGACGAATCACTTAAAATTAAGAAGGGTGATTGCTTCGATGATCTGAGACAACCATCATGTCCGGTTAAGGCAACTGTGATAGCTGTCATTCGATCCGAAAATCTATTTGTACTCAAGTTTTGGGTGAAACATCGTAATCGGTGGTGTTTTGATCTTGTATCCCAAACGGCAATTGATATATTTGCAAATGCAAAACGATTCAATCGCAGAAAACCTTAATACACAGGATTATATTATGCAAGTTTGTGACTTGGCTAAGAAGATACAAGAGGTTGAAGACCTTCTAAACAAGCATGGATTAACTATTACTACTCGTTCTGGTATGCCTCTGTGTATCACTCATGGAGTCCTTCAAATGGAAATCCGAATGGATGGCAGGGAATGTAATGAATTTCCCAGACGGTTTGATGAAGAACGTATCGTTCTAGTTGCATCGTAAGTTTTTACTTCTTATTTTATATAAGAGTATCAAAAGGAGATCAATATGAATTTTTGGGATGTGCATGGAATTGTGTTTTTGATATGTATTACATTTTTCCCTCGACTTACTTTATTGTTCAGTAGTGTATTGACAGGTGGCCTTCTCTGGTGGCTTGGATTTATATTTACTCCTCATTTGCTTGTAGCTATTTTGGCTACATACCATTATTGGGATACAAATATAGTATTGGTCATAATTTCGTGGTTTGTTGCCTTTGGTGGAACAAAAACGGAATCAAGTATAGTCATTAGTAAATATAGGAGATAATTATGTCTGATTCAAAAGTTACATTGGAACTTGAAAATTGTATGGATTGCCCTAGTCACTCGGTTGAACGTGATCCTGATCCTACTGATTGGTTTTGTGATGATGACCAAAAAGTTATCTGCACAAAGACAGGTAGGGAAATTACCTGTTCTTGCAGACCATACAACAAACGCAAAGAATGTTCAATCCCTGATTGGTGTCCTTTGCGAAAATAATTTTTACTTCTTATTTTATATAAGAATGTAAGAGAAACACAATCAAAGGAGTTAAAAATGGCACATAAAATCGTTACTTGTAAAGAAGATGGTTTTCAATGGAAGATTGTTGATGCACTCGAAGCAAAGAAAATCTTCACAGTTGATGACCGAGAAGTATTCGTACTCGATGACAATAATGTTGAGTACCTTGTTGAAGATGTAGCTCAATTCGATGATATTACTCTTCGGTTCGCTATCCCAATGGGATTCAAGAAAGGGAAGGGTTCCGATGCCTAAGAAACTTACAGTCAGGGAATACTTGAAATCTGGTGGGCAACTATGTCCTAACTGTCATGAGGCAGGGCATATTGTAGCAAAGAAACCTGATATTGCTATTCCATATGCGTTTCAATCTTGTCGATGCAAGAAATGTAAGGCAACATGGGTAGATCAATACCATCTGACTACCTATGGAGCGATGGAAACCAAGGAAGAACTCAAGCAACGAAAGAAGAAATAGTTTTTACTTCTTCTTTTATATAAGAATGTAAGAGAAACCAAACAATCAAATGGAGATGAAAATGAAGAATGCATATGGTATGGTTAATAACGCAGTTGTCACTTGGAATGATGCAGATGATGTGAAGCATTCTGGGGTTCTCATTGATACAATTGCAGAAGCAGATGGTTGTGGTCATTATCTCGTGTTGCAAAACTATGATGGTGGCATTGATGAAGTTCCAATGTCCATGGTTGCCAAAGCAGTCAATCCCAATGGTGAAAAAATTCGACCAAATAATTGACAAGTAGTTGAAAAATATCTATATTGTATAAGTCGGTAAGTGATGGTTCTGGTTACTCACTTATTTTGAATAACCAGATAAGATAGCTGAGAGATGCGTAGGCTATTGAAGAGGGATTTTGACCCCTCGATTATTGCGAAATCTAGAGTTATAAGTTCTGTAGACTGAACTTTTGAACGGACGTGAAGCTCAACTGGTCGAGCACTGCTCTCATAATGCAGGGGAAGTAGGTTCAAATCCTATCATGTCCACTAAGTCTCATCTAGCATGAGATTGCTTATTCAAATTTTTTGGGCGATTAACTCAGGGGTAGAGTTCGGCTCTCATAATGCTGATGTCGGGGGTTCAAATCCCTCATCGCCCATTAAACTTGCCCTCGTAGCTCAGTTGGATTTAGAGCATCTCCCTTCTAAGGAGAGGGTCACAGGTTCGAGTCCTGTCGGGGGCATTTTCATTAAACCACCATGAATTTCAGCATGGCAATTTTTACACACTAATATACATTTATCTAATTCGGGTTTAAGTAATTCAAGTGAGTAAAATTTGCAGTCTGATATAGAAAAATCTTTTTTAGTTGGATCTAGATGATGAAAATCAAGTGATCCGATATATTTATCGTATCCACAAATTGAACACTTACCACCTTTATAATTGACAGCTTCTTTTTTTCTAGTATGTTGTCGAATTAGTGTAAGTGAATCATTACATTGTTTGCAATATGATGTTGGTGTGTTGCTTTTTTTCTTCACATAAAACATATCAATCGGTTTAGTTTGTTTACATTTGTAGCATATCTTAGATATATCATTATCTGATGCTTCTTTATGCAATGGTTTTGTATTATGCTGACCAAATGGAGAGCATTCAAAGCAGTATTTTCGACTGGCTAGGTTGCGTTTCTTTCCATCTATTATGATAGTTGCAGGGATTGAATTGGGGCATAGTAAACAAGTTTTCATAGTTAGCTCAGTTGGTTATTTATTATAGTTTATAAAAAGTAAGCTAACGATCAAAAAAGTTATTGACAAGTAATCAAAAAGATTCTATATTGTATAGGTAAGAAATTAAGTGCAGAGTGTTAACAAGCAGTTAATAACAATGTACTGAAAAGATATAGAAAAAGTTTTGACAAGTAGTTGAAAATTATCTATATTAAAGACATCAAGATGCGTACAATAACGACTGACGATACTGGTAGCTTGAAGCAGGGACAATAGGTTGTGACGATAACCCTGATTGATATAGTCCGTAGAGCATCCCCTGTAACGGTGCATAAGAGAATTGGGGATAAAGTTTATAGTGAACTTACCAAATGCACAAATAATAAGGCGTGTGTATTTCGGTAAGTTCACTAGATATTGACATTGTGAGGCTATAAGGTTCCTTCCTTCTCTTTTTTGGTATAAAACACTAGGGACTTTTCTTTCCTCGCTACATTGACCTCTTCATCACCCATCCTTTGTTTGGTTTACTTGGTATCTGGGTGGTGGAGAGGTTTTCTTTTTACTTCTCCTTTTATATATAGATGATAAGACAGTTAAATGTGATCTTCACTTTTTACTTCTTATTTTATATATTGGTATCAAAAAAGGAGATCATTATGGAACAGTTACTCGAACAAGTACCAGAACTCAAGGCAAAGCTACGCAAGCGTTCTGAAACTCGCACCATTCATTGGAGTGATGTGAGAGAAAATAAGAGCCTTCGGGAAGGTGATGTAATCCCTATGGTCAGTTGGTGCGATGATACTGGCTATCAATGGACTCGTGCAGATGTGATGCTTTACATCAAGACGATGGAAGCATTTGAGAAACCTGCTCCAATGCAATTCTGTGACCGTCCTACTGTCAAGATGGCAACGGTACACTAATGCGTAGCCAACAACTATATTCAATGCTCATTGCCAAGGAAATCAAAACATTCTCTGATTTCCCTAGTGCTGATACTGTGGCAACAACTCAGAATTGTAATAATGAACTGAATAATAATGATGTTCTTATTCTTTTGCGTGAGATTTACGCAGAAATTCAACTTCATATTAACAATGGTGGATCTGATAAATTCATCCAAATTAAGTATCAGACAACAAGCAAAGTACTAAACGAAGTTACACGAATTCTTAGAACCAAAGGATTCAAATGTAAGGTCAGTTCCTTGTACATTGATTGGGGTGGAGAAAATAACCGAGACATCCGAGTGTCATGGAAGTAAGTTTTTACTTCTTGTTTTATATAAGAGTAAGAAAACCAAGCAAAGGAGTTTACAATGGGTTATTTAACAACGATCACGTTCCGCAATGATTCTGTTCATTCCATCAAGGATAACAAAGACCGTCTGGTTGAAGTTATCTTGGATGCTACCTGTGGTGCAGGTGGAATGCATAATGGTTGCGCTCATGATGAGTATGTAGGTTCTGCTGATTTGATTTGTCAGCGTACTCGCCATGCTGATGAGCATACAGTTTATGTACATATGGGCAATACTGTACAGGAGATGAATTCCTATGCTCCTGAAACTCGCAGACTGCTAGAAAAGTGTCCAAGTTTTTTCGATAGTTGCGTGACACATCTTGAACAGGAAGTTCGCTATCTGAAAAAGATGAAGAAAGAATACTTGGAGAAGCAAGTAAATAATTCTCCCGAAGGATTGGAAAAATTGCGTGGTATGATTCGGGCAATGCCTGATGTATCAAGTGATAATCCAACTGCAAAGATTGCAAAGCTCAAAGAAATTCGTGCATGGACTGGTAAGAGTCTGCAAGATGCAATTGAGTTTCTTGAGACTGTATAATAAATTGATTCCACTCTGTACCAAGTGCAGGGTGGTTTTTATTTTTACTTCTTCTTTTATATATGTATACTAATAAAGGAGATCGTTATGAAACAGAAAATCACAAAGGAAGTTGAAGCCCAATTGCGTAAACAACGTATTGAGATTCTTGGTGCATTTGGAATGAAGCAGGAGCAGAAAGTTCCTGATAAGACTAAGTACACTCGGAAGGCAAAGCATCCAAAGCCAGTTAAGTAAGTTTTTACTTCTTATTTTATATAAGAATGTAAGAGGATAAGAGAGAAGAGAAAAGCAACCAAACGAACTTTTTACTTCTTCTTTTATATAAGAATGTCAGAAAAACAAAAACCAAACAAAAAAAGGAGTCAACCATGACACAGAATAACACAAACACCGACACCACCGCAAAGATCATCAACTACGCTGTGCTCCCCCCTGCACTGCGACTGGTTGCTGCTCAGTCTGCTGTGAATCAGCTAAAGGCTGGGATCAAGTTGAGTGTGGTTGCCAAGGCATTTGGCACTAGCTCGGCACAGGTCAAGTCTTGGGAAAAGCGTCACGATGCAGGTACATTGGGTGCGCATCTCACCTCTGAGAAGGATGCTGATCCTATTGACTGGCGTGTTCTCACCACCGATCTTCGCCTTGCAGGACGTACCAAGGTTGTTGCCGAAGTCAAGGCAGGTAAGGATGTGAAGAAGATTGCCAAGCGTTACGGAACCACCCCTCTCTCTGTTCAGCGTTGGGTTGACATGGATGTCAAGGGTGATACATCCTACCACAAGCGTGGTCGTAAGCGTCTGGATTCTGTGGTGGAAGTGTCCACCGAAGTTGCACCAGAAGCTGTGGAAACTGTCGCACAGTAATACTTCTCAAAATTCTAAAGAATCTTCCCTACCAAGGGGAGATTTTTTGTTTTTATAGAAAATTTTTTATTTTTTACCCTTGAAAGTTTTTACTTCTCTTTTTATATATGGATGTAAGAAAGACAACAAACCAAACAAACCAACTTTTTACTTCTTCTTTTATATAAGAGTAAAGAAAAACCAAACAAGGAGTTCACAATGTCTAAAGTACTCGATGCCAACTACTCGAATGAGATCAGCAATGCTTACTGCGCACTCACCGCAGAAGAGGAACGTGAATGTGTTATCAAGGCACAGGCAGGTGATTATACTGCTCGTAACAAGCTCATCAACTCTCAGTTGAAGCAGATTACCAACATTGCTCGTGGCTATGCCAACGCAAAGAATTCGGTTGCTGACTTGATTGGTGATGGTGTGCTTGGATTGGTTGAAGCTCTTGGACGGTTTGAAGTCACCAAGGGTGTTCGATTCTATACTTTCGCTTGGTGGGAAATTCGCGCACACATCACCTACAAGGTGTATGATAACGCGAATGTTGTTTACGTTCCTCGCAACAAGACCAAGGCACAGAAGGAAGTGAAGGATGAGAATGGAAAGGTAATCAAGGAAAAGGTTGATTCTCTTTTAGTGCCTCATGTTTCTATCAATGCTCCTGTTGGTGATGATGAAAACTCTGGTACTTATGAGAGTGTGATTCCTGATACTGACAAGGAAATCTGTGTTGAAAGCAAAATTGATAACAATCGTTTGTTCGCAATTTTGAATCAATTGCCTGAATTGCAACGCACCATCATTGAATTCCACATTGGTGTAAATGGTGAGAAGTTGAGCCTTGAAGAAATTGGTGAGCGTGTTGGTATCAAGACTCGTGAAGGTGTTCGCCAACATTTGAATAAGGCTCTCATCAAAATGCGTGCCTTGTGCAAGTTGACTGAGGCTGACCGATAAGAAATGGGGGAAACCCCATTTTTTATTTTTTATTTTTTATTTTTACTTCTTGTTTTATATACGAGTATCAAAAAGGAGATCATTATGTCACTAGCATTAGAAACCAGACTGAGTGTTGAAAAGGACTTCGCAGAAAATCGGGAAGTTATGTTGGCAGAAGCCAAGTACCAATTTCCAAATGAGACTGATGAGAATGCATTCAATATGCTTCAACGTAAGTATATTGATGAAGAAATTAATGAAAAGGTTTCTTCTGCATTTGGTAGCATTGTGGATATGACAAATGGATTGCGTCCACAAGAACTGGCTACCATGTTTCTGAGTGGATTGAATAAGCAACATCGGCATCTTCAACAAGAATTCTGGAATACTATGATTCACTTGATGAAGCAGTATTCCAATCAACCTGTTGGATTCTTTGATGGTCGTAATGAGTTAGCTCGAAAGATGTGCGAAGAGATCAGTAAAGATTGGATTTGATTTTACTTCTTGTTTTATATAAATACGTGAACAGTTAACCAAAGGAATTATATGAGTGTAATGATTGGCGATAAGAATCTAGATGAAATTTCACCAGAAGAGGCCAAGGCTCTTGAACTGGAACACATTGATGAGATTATGGAACTATTTGAAACCCATCGTCTATGTGATACGGTTGGTCGTCTAATCGTTGCAGAATATGAGTTCCGAGGTGATAAGAATTCTGTATGGGATCAACTATCAGAGTTTCGTGATACCATCGAAATGATTGACTTCACTATTGTTGATGTTGATATGATGCGAGTTCGTAAGGAAAGACTTATTGAATTTCAGAAAGTCGAAGACAGCGAACATTACCACAAGCAAATCAAAGAAGCTACCAAGATTCTGCGTGAGCAAGGTATTGAAGAATTCAACAAGGTCATGGATGGTATTGGCAACGACAAAGCAATGCTGAGTAATGTATTACATGAGCAGGGAATGTGTCTCTGTTTCAACAACAAGTAAGGAGTATGTATGGCAGTCGAAAGAAAGAAAATTCCAAGTGGTTATGTAATCACAAACATTCATACGAATACATCACACCCAGAAGTTATCTATGCTGATGTGTGTTCTGTTGATGGTGAGGTGATTTGTTCTTCTACACTTGATTATTGTATGAATCGTGTTACTGGACTTATTACAGGCAATCCACACAATGGAATGTGCTTTGGTGTAGATTAAGTTTTTACTTCTTATTTTATATAAGATCAGAAACAAACCCAAACAAAGGAATCAAAAAATGAAGACTCAATTTTTTTATCAGTTCAAGCAATGGTTTGATACCAAGGAAGGAAAGAAGCTAGGAAATACACTAGCGTTTGGTAATATGACTTTTGCATCTGACAAAGAAGCACTCGATTATCTTCAATCCCAGATTGAAGCACAGCATATCCATGAGGATAATGTGCAGAATTGGGAACTTGTGAAGATCATTCAAGATGTTATTCCTGATGCAATCCACAAGTATCAAGCATAATTAAAGGAGCATATCATGGAAATTCCAAAGATCACAGCAGAGCAACAAGAATCCATTGATAAGATGGATTGCAGTACAGAACATCGTAACCATATTGCAAGAATGTTTCGAGATGAACGAATTGAACGTGCAAATCCGAATCACCTCAATCGTTTATCCTCTGTGAATACTCACATGAAGATGCTTGCAGAGAGTATTGAATTTGGTACTTCTCAAGATGCAATGTGGCGTAGTGGTGAATTGATTGTAGCTCTCACTCAAATGGTGGAAGAATACAATGTAGCGAAAGAGCAATTTGATATTGCAGGTCGTTTCCAAGCAATTCGTGTAATTGCACAACAAACTTCATTCAACTAAGGAGTGACTATGAATACTGTACATATCATTTGTCAATTTGCAAATCACAACGTTGATAATCCTATTGTAGTACGCCTTCCTACAATTCCTAGTGTTGGTGATTTTGTTACCATTCCATTTCGAGATACAATTGGATTGAAGACAACGGTGAAGTGGAGAGGATTTCATATCGGCAGATGTACAGATGGATTTGAAAATCGTTTCACTATGATTGAAGTTGTGCCTTAATAGTTTTTACTTCTTCTTTTATATATAGATAACCAAACAAAAGGAGTTAATTATGTATCATAATACTATCGAATCACCTTGTATTACTAAGGAAGCAACCCCACTCTCCTACGCCATGTTTCATAACATGGTTATTGGGAATAAGCGTGACCGTGTTGTAATGACTCCTGCTGAAATGCAGAACATTCTCTTTCTGAATAACTTGGAACGGGAAATTCCAGAAGATTGGGAATCTATCAAGGAAACTATTGATAAGGTACTACCAAACTGTCGCTTTCATGGATTTGTTGGTCGTGAGGACACTCATTCTATTCAACTCTGGCATGATCGCATCACCATTTACAAGCCTAATACAAATGGTATGTTTGGTGATAAGTATGCTCTGTGCCGAATCAATTGGTCAGCTATTGGTGCTTGTACCATTGAAGAATCCAAACTATTCAGCGAGATTATGAAGGAAGCTGTTTACATTGCAGAACAAATCGACAAGAAATTTCTTGCTGAATTGCCTGATGAAAAGAAGGCTTGATATTTTTACTTCTTCTTTTATATAAGAATATGAGAAACCTAAACAAAGGATCAAAAATGGAAGGTGTAGGAAAGTATATCATGCTGAGAACAGTTGTGGTTGATGGCATCAAACTTGGTGTTGTTTATCTTGCTTATCTCATTATCACCAAGCCAGAACTGCTTGCAAACTGGATCAAGATTGTGAAAGGAGCATTCGTATGAAAATGGCAGTAACTTACATGACCCTCAAGACAGTAATGGTTGAGTGTAACGGAATGGGTACTGATAACTATCCTCGTTGTTTCGCTGAAAAGATTCCAACCGAATCTGACATCATTGACCTAGTTCAGAAAGTTGAGCAAGGTAATTCTGATGAGTTGATGATTGATTGGATTTCGGAAGGAACTACCACTCCTATTGTTACTGTTCAAAAAATTGATTGACAAGATTCAAAAAAATTCTATATTGTATGTATCAGTATGAATACCTCTCAGCCGAACCTTAAAGCTGAGTTATAGAACAAGGAATCGGTTAAACTTACTGCAAGATCCACTGTTTAGCTAACAGCATCTAAAAAGGGATCAAGAACACTTGAGTGATGTATGGTGTTCACATCGGAGTATAGGCTAGTGGTAAGTCGCCTGTTTTGGGAACAGGAAATCGCAAGTTCGACCCTTGCTACTCCGACTAATATCCAATGGGGGAAACCCTCTTGAATCCGTGTTATCGTCATAGGGAGTTGCAACTTTATGATAAGAGACGGCAATCATAATAGATTGAAATGGAATGTGAGTCAATGCAACCTCGCACATCATTGGATATGAAACTACAAATAGGGCAGTAGCCTCTTGGTGGTAGTCCATCAGCTACTAAAGAAACCTCACAATCCCAGTTGTGGGGTTTCTTAATTTTTACTTCTTCTTTTATATATTGGTATCAAAAGGAGTTAAACATGGCACAAGATTCAGCATACACCTCAGTCAAGATCCTACCCAAGGCTTTCAATAAGTTCCAATTCCGTGGAATCAATCTTGATTTTGGTGGTGGGAAATGGGACAAGGCTACCGTCTATCTCAAGAATAACCACAATTGTGAAAACCTTGTATATGACCCATACAATCGTAGTGATGAACACAATGAAATGGTTGTAAAGCGTGTTGAAACTGATGGTATTGATTCTATTACCTGTCTCAATGTCCTGAATGTAATCAAGGATAAGAATGAGCGTGTAACTGTAATCCGTAGCATTCATCGTGCTATGGATGCCTCTCGTCTGAATGCTAACAAGATTCCTCTGATTATCTTCCAAGTATATGAAGGTGACAAGACAGCAAATAAGAATATCCAAACTTGCATGAAAGCAAAGGAATATATTCCTGAGATTCAGGCTGTATTTTCTTCTTGGTCTATTAAGAGAATGGGAAATATAATTGTTGTATATCTTGCTGAACATTGCCGTACTTGGGAGCATATTTCGCACCCATACATAGCTATGTAAGTTTTTACTTCTTCTTTTATATATAGATGTAAGAGAAAACCAAACAAAGGAAATGAAAATGGAAAATACATATTGGAATCACAAGGGTAAGTTTCAGCAGTACATCGTTCAACTTGATCGAATGATTCCCAAGGATATTCCAGAAGGTAAGATGTATGAAGCTATCAAGACATTTTACTATCGTCGTTACAATGATGGTGATATGACTTGCCCACAAGCAATTGTATTCAATGCTCTTTCTCGCAAATTTCATAAGCATGGAATGCCAAAGTTGTCTCTCAGCAAGAATTTGGATGCAGTAAGACTTGAGACTCTCATGGATGCAACCATTCAATTTCTTATTGAACGATTCATCAAGAAACAAGTTACCGTTGTCATGCAGATTGCAGTAACTATGGAAGTTCCTGTAACATTTGGACAGGCACATATCGAAGACATGATTAAAAATCATAGCACAATTGATATGGAACTTAATTGTAACAAATTCGAGCCAGTTGAAGTATCTGATATTCTTGATATTACTTCGTACACCGAAGTTTCGATTGCACCCAAGTTTGCTACAATTCTATTGACTGATGATGATTTGGGATTGTACGCTATCAAGGATTTGCAAACATCTGAATTTGTCGAGAAGGATTTTCATCTTTCTTTGGATGCAGAGCAGTTTGCTAAAGACCTTGGATACACAATCGTAGAATAATTTTTAACGGAGTAGATTATGATTAATGCTTATATTTTGTGTGAAGAATTGGGAATGACCATTGACAATCCCCATATAGGTAATTTTGAAATCCTTCCTGTGTCTGGTGATGAACTTGTAATTCAAACTAAAGATAAGGCTGTTAAGGTACGTGTTGACAAGCGTGGATTCAATCTTAGTGTTACTCAATTGGGAACAGTTGGGGCATACTACAAAGTGAATATCCATGCTCTATCTTGTACTGCATTGCCTACTGTATAAGTTTTTACTTCTTGTTTTATATATAGATGTAAGAGAAAAACCAAACAAATCAAAGGAGTCCAAAATGGAAGATGCAATCAAGAATATCAGTCAGGAAGAACTCGACAAGTTCCTCGTTACCAACAAGCTCGATTTCACCGTTGAAATGAAGCCACAGGTAGCATTGGTCGGTGAAGAATATCTGCAAACTGGTGGATATGCACCTATGCGCACTGATACCAACACTTTCTTGTCTAAGGGTGGATTGTCGAAGGACTTCACACCTATTCAGAATCGTGACGCAT
>Ga0105098_10000182_pt1 | contig 20039 bp, 18 predicted proteins | sample PPLLak21cMay2015_FD_79137 | JGI IMG/M metagenome (GOLD analysis project Ga0105098, IMG submission 79137) | Freshwater sediment microbial communities from Prairie Pothole Lake near Jamestown, North Dakota, USA - PPLs Lake P7 Core (1) Depth... | ecosystem: Environmental > Aquatic > Freshwater >... | reverse complement strand
AACCATTATTGGCGTTTTCCACTCAGAAGCCCCTTTGGACTGAACGCTCAATCCCCCAAAACCGGCCCTATTGATGTCTTGCGAGAAGATCTGATATGACCCGGCCTCAGAGCCGCTCAAAGAACCGCAATAGATAGCATATGCCGGACCGAGCAAAATACCTGCCACAAGAAACAATACACTTATTATTTTCATCTAGGCCCCCCGGTTAAAAATACTTGTTTTTAAAATAGGGACACATTCTATTTATTCAACTTATCACTATTTTCTTCGGCGCCCCCTAAAATCCCTCTTAAAAATAATGCTTAACGGTTACGAGACATCCTTAATGTCTTGCCTTTTAGAAACAAGCTGTGTTCTATTTCTCTCTGCCGGATGCTTTCTTAAGATTGCTCAGCGTAGATTCAGCGACTCCGCTGCCCAATGCTTCGATTTTATGCACGTCTTCCCACGCTTTATCATATTCTTCTTTTGCTGTATATGTTACGAAACGCAAGAAATAAGGGAATACCCAATCCGGCCTTATTTCGATCGCTTTTGTATAATCCAGGATCTCCTCTTCTAAAGAGGACCCATTCGAGCGATAAGCAAGCCCTCGTCTACAGTATGCTCTTGCATGACGCGGATCGATCTCTATTGCTTGCGTAAAATCGGCGATCGATTCTTTTTCTATCGCATTGTAAAATTGATAGGTCAACCCGCGGGTGTAATACGCCTCGGCATTTCCCGGGTCAAGCTCGATTGCTTTCGTACAATCAGCAATACTTTGCTCCCCCCCCAGGTCCACCCCGCCGAGCCTTTCAAGCCGGGCACGCGCTCTTTTCACGTAAGCATCAGAAAAATCAGGTTGCAACTCTATAGCGGTACTAAAATCAGCGATTGCTTTATCGAACGGATCTTTGTCTGCGTGCGCGTAATCATCGGCATCGTATCCGTTTCTGATCTTGCAACGTTCAAGGAAAACACATCCGCGCCCATAATAAGCTTTTGCATCAGAAGGATCTGCCTCTATCACAAAAGTGTAATCATTGCTCGCACTCAAGAAATCACCTTTCTTCATAAACGCTGATCCGCGGTTTTGATACACCTGCGGATAATCCGGGTTGATCTTTATGACCCAGGTAAAATACTCTACCGCTTGTTTATTACGATCCTGCTGCAGAGCCTCTTTACCTGCTGAAAATAACAGGTTCGCATAGATATTCCCCTGCGCATCAGGCTTAACAAAAGCCGGATTGAGCTCAACCGCCTTCAGAAAATCAGCGATCGCTTGTTCAAAACTGCTTTTTTGAGCATAAACAAGCCCCCGGTCATAATACGCCTGCGCTCGGGCAGGGTCGATCTTGATGACCCAGTTAAGGCCGTCAAGAGCTTCTTCGATATCCCCTGCCTCCAAAGCAGCTTTACTATGAGCATACAGAATATCCGTATATACAGCCGCCCGTTTATCACCGGTGATCATCGTCGGCTCAATTTCTGCCACCTTTTTAAAGTCAGCAATAGACTCTTGAGTCTTTCCTTCTTTAACATACGCCAGCCCTCTTTCAAAATATGCGGCAGCATGCTTTGGGTTCAATTCAATAACCTTTGAATAATCCGCTATAGCCTGGTTTAAATCACCCTTGACTCGATATAAGAGGCCCAGCTGATAGTAGGCTTCGCTAAATTGAGGATTGACTTTTATTGCGTTCTTATATTCGATGATCGCCTTATCAAACTTGCCCTGGCGCTCATAAACGAGGCCTTTTTGGTATAAAGAAACGGCATTCTTCACGCAACCATGAAAACACAAAAGGCAAAAAACGGCAAGGACACCTTCAATGACTGCCATTGACTTATTCACTTTAGTACTCATCCATTCTCCTCTCAATAAGAAATATTGTTGACCGTCCTATTTTTCTAAAGGATTCCCCCGCCTGTATCCGACGATCTCTTGAGCAACAAAGATCAATGTTTATTGAGGCTAAAAATACCGCGGCATTTGCTATAAACTTTCCCTGCAATAAAATTATGCCCCCGGCCATTTAAATGATAATCTTTCTTCCAATAAAATTCATCATTCTTATTTTTCATAGAACTATATAGATCGAGGACATTTATATTCTTATTCTGGAGGCCCTTAATGAAAGCCTCTGTGAGATCTCTATTGATCCTGAGGTCTGCTTCACTCAATTTCAAGCAATGCTTAACTTTTTCTAACGCCTCTGCGTCGCGTTGCCATTCGACATCCGCCTTTGTCGGTAACAATACCAATAAAAGATCTATTCCCTGCTGTTTACATACATTGCGGATCTTTACCATAAGCTCCTGGACATGATTGAGCGTTTTTTCTTTCATCTGAGGGAATGTCTTAAAATAATACACCTGGTTAACAACCTGGCTGACTGCTCCCTCATTGACCTGGCAGGCCTGCAAAGACCGGATATACTCTGCCGGCCTTTCATTCACCCCGTCTCTGGCTTCCAATATCCGCGCTGAATCGATAAAATCATTGCCGGTGTAGATACAAACAATATATATGTCCGGCTTTAAGTATAAATACTTATTCAGGAAAAGAGGATAATGGTCGGGGCCATAATAGCCGACACCGCCATTAAGGAATTCGAATTTCTTAGTTTGGCTTTCTGAATTTAATCGGTTTTCCAGGACAGAAGGGAAAGATTCGCTATTATTGACCACGCCATCGACTTGAGAGTCCCCGGTAACAAGTACCCGTGTCACTCCTTTAGTTTTCCGCGCGGCAGTATCAGTATCTTCCCTGAAACCCAGGTTGTTTGTTTGAAAGATTATTTTTCCGCTTTTACTTTCCGGCCAATTATATTCTCTTTTGGCGTATGGCCTATGGACATGGACTGCTACCGCATCTGCCTGATAATAATCACTTTCTATCTCTACGATATCCGCAAGAAGCCTGCCGTTTAAGCATAAAATGATCAAAACTATAGCCGTTACTGACAGGATACATTTTCGCATCTTATATTATCAAACAAGAGCCCTCTTTTACAGGATCGAGCCTCAAGCTCATTTAAACCCTGACAAAAAACATATACCCTGACGGCAACCATCCTAGACGCTTTATCTAATTATATCGCTTACAAACAGTTACACAACAATTCTTTTGATATGTAAGGTTATCTACAGTGGCTATGGTTTAATCAGAAGACAGCAAATCCTTCAAATTTGCTTCAGAGGCCTTCTTTAAGATTACATCTTCACCGCAAGACCCTATTCCCTTCTTTACGGCACTGCTTGTCAGTCTAATTTTATCCTTACAAAGATCATATACCCTAGCGGCATACGGCCATAGCTTGATTTTAATTTATCCGGAAGGATATTCAGGTCACAGGAGCCGCCTATCCCCCATCTCGTATGCTTCCAATCAGGAAGATCATAAATATAACCTAAAGTTACTTTGTTTACGGTAAATTTCTCGCCGTGCAAAGGGTCATCTTCTAAAAATAATTCATCTTTTGCTACGCGCTCAAACCGGCTGAAAAAAGTATGCGTTTCCCGGACTCTTATTGCTGACTCCAGAAGAAAACCATCGAGGGACCGCCCGGGAAGATTAACATTACGCCCCCAGGCAAACGTTGTTTGCCAATTTGCCCATCTATACGCCTTGTTATAACTTATTGAAACAGAGGTGCGCCTTGTATCGACATCCGGCTCTAATTGTTCAGGGCTGTCGATATATCCGAAACTGGCCTGCATAGCCCAATCTTTAGCCGGGTTAAAAGAAAGCCGCATTGACACGGAATCAAATCGGGGCGCTTCGATATCCCAACGGTCCTGGTCAGGCTCCCTCCCCTTGAATACAGAGGTTTCGGCCTTGATATTCTTCCATATGTAACCTAAGGTAGAAACCCCATAGGTAATGTGGGTGGAATCCAACCAGTGGTGAGTAATAGGCGCTTCAGGGATATCCATCCCGGAAAATCGATGCATAAAAGCAGGCGGGCCTAATGCCGGCTCACCGGGCAAGCCGAAATAAGTGAACACTGAACTCTCATCCGATAACGCGAAACTATAGGTACAGGCAAGCTCCATGAAAAGATCATGAGGATGCTGACGGTCGATCAGCGGGGTCTTTCCGTCGGCTGTTTCCCCGTTCTGAAGTAAAACAGGATATCCTGTTTTTCCCATCGCAGGGTCAAGAGAAAGCATGCTTCGTAAACCCAGCACTCCTTGCGCGAACGGCCGCTGCGCCATGAGCATGAACATGCTGGAGCTGAAAGCTTCTTCATCCCCTCTTTTCCCGTTTTGCTTATCATAGATGCCGTTGACAAATCCGTGCGTCATAACCATCCAATCCTCACGCATAAAATGGATCCCCTCATGCGGCGTTGATTCGGGCTGCCAGCTTGTGCCGGAAGACTCCCGCGTCATTTGATACTGGCCGTACATACCGTTCATTTGCGTTGATTCATCCGGTGACTCCGGCATGGGCATCATCATATGTTCATGTTGGGCAAAAAGAGGATGCGCGCAGATAAAAGCCAAAACTCCCCAGGCAAAAGCAATACTATATATCTTTTCCTTCATCAACCATCCTCCTTACTTATTTAAACTTTTCATTAACCTCAGGCCGGCTACTCGAATGACTATTCCACAGAGTCGGACAGCCATTCCACTACCTGCCGATACGCGTTTGAACCTAATGTATGTTTGCCTTCAGGGATAACGCTATATTCAATGAGCGCGCCAGAGCGCGCCAATTTTTGCCTTGTCGCCTGAAATTCTGCAAAAGGGATACTTTGATCTTTATCTCCATGCGCCATGAAGAACCGGCTCCCTCGAGCGTTCCTCAATTCTTCCTGGGCGAAAAAACCAAAACGGCCTCCGCTTACCACACCGGCGGCAACGAATCTTCGCGGATAATGCAAAACCAGCGATATGGACATCATCCCGCCGGCAGAAGTACCTGCCACGCATATTTTATCTTTATTAATATGATATTCCCGGCCCAAAGAATCTATGATCCCCGACATTCTTGAATACAACGCGTTCACGTCGGTGAGAGTAAGAATGCGGCTGTAATCCATCTCCAGCCCCAGGACAAGAAAGCCCTTTTTCCCCGCCAGGAAAGCCCAGTTATTGATCTCCTGCTTTATTTTTACACCCCAGCCCGGCAAACACACCAATAACGACGGTAAAGGGGATATTTCTTTCGGTACAAAGAGCAGGTAACCCTGGTCCAAACGATCTATCAAACCTGTGGCCGGGGCAGCGGCCGTGGAAAGTGAACCGGACCCACCAACATCGCTTTTTATATCGCTGATCGTATTCTTATTGAAATAAATGGATTGGCCTTCAGGGGTATCCAGCTTTATATACGCGTCTGTATCTTCGGTTATTCTACCTTGGACCGTTTTGCCGGATTTAAGAAGGACTGTCTCAGCAAAAGAATCAGCGCAAAGAAACGATACCATTACCAGGATTAAGATCATGAAATGTATTCTACTCATCACCACCTATTTTTCTTAACCGCAAATAAAGCAGAAGCAGTGTCAGAACTCGATAATTATCTAAAATTGTTGTACTTTTGTATTAATTCCGCAACTTGCCGATCTTATCCATAATTTATTTATTTACAATGAGTTATTAAGTTCTGACATTAATTATTTCGTTCTTTATTACAGTTTCCGGGAATCGGCAATAAATTCAACCATACTTCTTTTTATTTATTCAGGGACGCCTTATCGTAGGCTTCGCTGTATTTTTTATAACCAAACTATATTAAACAAGCACCGGCATAATCAAAAACAATAAAAGCCCCATAAGGCTCAATCGCTATTCAATGCTTGATGCTTCAAGAATATTTATGCAGTTTTCCGGTTATACCGGCTATAACAACAAAAATACCAGCACAAATAAATATGATGCCAAGAATAGGGCCAGGGATGAAATTAACATGACACACAAATTCTCCGTTCGTACTACCTTTATGGATCCACCAGCCAAAACCGATCAATAACACACCAACCGCAGCACCTATTAATATTGAAGCTAAGTAGCTTCTTTTAAGGATCTCTACTGCAGGCCCCGGTTTATTTAAAAGTATGATTATAGCTGCCAGTCCAAAAACCGGACCCAGAACAACACCAAACCATATCCAACGCAAAGACTGTTTTTGTGTTTTTGCTGTCCAGTAAAGCAAGCATAAAACAGCAAAATATATAATTAAAAATACAAGTAACTTCATGACATTATCCTCCTTTTATATTTTTCTGTTGAATATAAACTCACAATTCTAGGGACACTGAATAACAAGACGTTTTATTTAACATCATAATTCTCAACGCGTTACAAAACAATTCCTTAATCTTGCCTGTTTTAAGTATTTGTTATGTAACTTAATAACGAGCAGATAGTTAAACAAAACGTCTTATTAACTCTTACTAAGGACCGAAATTCTTCTTTGGTTCTACCTTCTCTTTAGTTTCGCTTTTTTCTTTATTTTCCTGCCCAGCAAATACTGCACCTAATTGACTATTTTGGAATTGAAATAACACCCTTTCGCCAGTCTCTTTATTAACCAAGGGGACAGTAAATAACTCCCCACTTTTAAATGGAGCAACAAACATCACTCCGCTTATTGAACGCCCAGGTCCTATAGTAGAATCAGCAATTTCACTTGATGTATAATCACTACGCATCCTTGAGTTTATAGATGGGCAGTTTATAACCTCAGAGATGAACATGGGTATAAAAACTATCCACGTAAACGGACATAGTGCTAAGAGGCCGTAAGGAGCCAGTCTTCCCATTGTGCTACGAGCACACTTTTTAAATACTTCTTCCGAGGGTAAATAACTTGAATCTATATCTCCTTTTCTGAAACTGTATGTATTACCACTCTTATTTTCAATGATAATAAATACAGGATTTATCTTTCTCTTGCACATTTCACAATCAAATACCGCTAATCCTTCAGAACAACTCATAATCTTTATTGCTACTGATACGTCATTTTGAGTTACAGCATTTGGCTGGTCACCCATATAAGGACTCGGTAATCTTCCAAACCTATAAGAAGCACAACCAGATGTTAATGCAAGAACAGGAATAATCAATAAACCGCATACAACTCTATAGAACAATTTCATATTAATCTCCTTTTGTTATTAAAGCCCTAGTTTATATAAAACAAAAAAGCAACCACCTGCTTTAGAGAGTTGCTTTGGATTTAGCTACTTAAACCCCATTACCACTCCTTTGTGATGTAAAATTATAATAGCACTTTCATAGTATTATTTAAACATTTTTTACTCCTACTACTAAGTAGAGAAAAATGGAAGAAACCGCAAAAAAACAGTGTCAGAAATCGATAAATATCTAAGATTATTAAACTTATGAATCAATTCCGCACCTTGCCGATTTTATTCCTAATTTATTTGTTTACAGTGAGTTATTGAGTTCTGACGCTAATTGTTCAATTGACAAATCTTTAACAATATTATAACTCTCATCTATCCTATTTTTTATAATTATTGCGAGCAACTTTCTTTTTGCTTCGGGAATACTTAAATACTGCAACCTTCTCAACAAGGCGTAGTAATCGGGCTTAACATCTCTTTTGAATGGGAAATCAAGAAATTCTTCAACAATCCCGATTTCAATCATCGGAAGCGCAAGTTCATCTTTATTTAGTTCTAAAGCTACATAATCTTCTTCGAGCAATTTAGCTCTAAAGATATTTCTTACGTGTTGATTATGGTAATCAATAAAGTAAAGATTTTTCTCTCGTTTTTTGTCATTATCGCGAATTCCTGGATATTTTTTAGTAATAAGCTCTTTAATAGTCTTTAAGTATGCAATCTTAAGAGCGCCCGGAATCCAATATAAACTAAAATAGTAATCCAAATAATTTTGTCTGTAGATATCCTTCTTAAGTGCTTTCTTAATAAGGTCGTCTAATAAATCATTCTTCTGAACATAATCAACAAACTCCACATTAATCCCTACCCGAGGAACGCCCATATTTTTTTCTAACCTAACTGCAGAAATAAAAGCAGGGCTAAAAATAAAACGGTGATCATCACCTATTATCTTTTGCTGGATAAAAGAACCATAAACAATAGCGCCTCGCAGAAAATAACCAGTATTATTGATGAATTCTATTATAAATAGCGACAGATACCATATAAACCAACTTACAAAAGTCTTCTTGTCCTTGATTTCATCTAGATTAAATACAAAGATTAAAGAATCGCTCCAAATCGTAAAATCAATAAGCTTGAAGAATTCTTTTGTTTGGGGATGCTTCTCTTTCATAGCCTGCATATCTTCTAGAATTTTTTTAAATAAAGAATATATGGCTTCGGGCGATTTTGCTTCTTTAACCCAATCCTCATACCCTAAAATATCAAGAAAAACGACAATACAGTTGTTACTCTTGATTTCTTTCATTTATCTTCCTCACTTGTCAACGTTCATAAAAAGCTTTAAACCGAATCTTCTAAACTAACTCCGAGCGCTTTTGCTATTCCGACCATTGTCTTGAATATTACAGAAAAACAATGTCAAAAACAGTGTCAGAACTCGATAACTATCTAAGATTATTAAACTTATGAATCAATTCCACACCTTGCCGATTTTATTCCTAATCTATTTTTTTACAGTGAGTTATTGAGTTTTGACACTAATTACTCTTCCTACCTTGTTCTCCGCTACGGTTAATCCTCTAAAGCTCTATCAATTTTTTCTAATCTATTTTTCTCCCCAATGTGCACTAATTGAACTTTAGTATAACGATAAAGTTTGCGTGATTCTCCTAATCCAGAGCCATTATAGTTTGGACAGTATTTATAAATCATAATTGCTTCTGCAACATCTACATTCTTTTCCCAAGAAACTGCTTTCGTATATTTTTTAGCATCTACTATTCTTCCCAAGTAAACTTTAATTTCCTTTTCTTTACTTAGCCATTCTTTTTGGTGTTGCTTAAATCGCTGGGAAAATGTCTGTTTAGTTGCCTTCCCCACATAAAGCAAGGTATTATGGCGACAAAGAATGTGATAGCCATATATTTGATACAATCCATAGTCTTTTCCTGAATAATTATTAGAACGAGAACCACCATCATTCATCTTCTTGATTATAGTTTCAACGCTAAGAGGACCTTCCCAATTTATTTCTATTATATATTTATCCATAAGGACTCCTTTATTTAGAACATCTCGTTCTATGCCAAACAATTATTACTTATTCCACCATAAATAGTTACAACTTATACTTGCTACTTTGTACCAACAATGTACTTATTTTGTTCTCAAAAAATCAATGAAAAGAAGTAGTGGCAGGACTCGACAACTATCTAAAATTATTAAACTTATGAATCAATTCCGCACCTTACCGACTTTATTCGTAATTTGTTTACAGTGAGTTATTGAGTTCTGACACTAATTACTCTATGCAGGAAATCGAGTAACAAAATCCCTCACTCCAGACAACATATTTTCTACTTGTGTCTTGTTATATTCTACATATTTCCCATGAGCAGCTTTATTACGTAAATCTAACCAAGCAATAACGTTTTTAAGTTCTAAATTAGCATAAACGTTCACTCCTTTTAGTTCATCATTCATTAAGGGAGTTTGTTTAAACTCGGTTCTGCCGCCTTTTATTATTTCTATTTTGATCCCATTCTTTAAGCACAATTTTCGCAAATGCTCTTCTAAAACTCCCCCTATCAATACAGCAGCTGGATCTTTATAGCCTTCTTCTAACAAATATTTAGCCATTTCTAAGAAATCTGTAAAAATATCTGCGTGAATCAATTCTTTAATGCTCCATAGATATCCCTCTTCAATATCTGTCTTTAAAGCCTGCAGGATACCTACTAATCTAGGAATATATGAGTAATGCCTGCAATCAAGTGATTGCTTGATGTATGCGGAACTTGGCTCAGCAACCGCAGCAATTGTAGCTAAAGACTGAGTCACAAACTTATCTAACGCTCCTACTTGCATAAAATCGGCAAGATCATTATACAGAGATTTGCTTCGCATATCTGCATAATCCGCAAGGAGCTTGTCAATTCTTTCTATTACAGTTTTTTTATCCATAGTAATTATAGGGACGATTATATTTTTCCAAGATCCGAATAACTCTAAAAAACAGAAACGACCCCTATTGTCATCTTGTAAAACGAAAAGTACACTACCTTAACATCCACGAAACTTATTGATCAGCCGACTTTCTCATACGGATAATTTCTCGCTATATTTCTATTAAAATAAGAGCCAACAGATGGTGCGTTCTTCAACTGTTCATATTCCATAATGGGCAAGTTTTTGTATTCGTACATTGCTCCGTTAAGAAACCTTACTCTTAAAATTTGCGTTTCTTCATCATATCCAATACTTTCAATATTTGATGAGGCAACCGGAATCATATTAAATTCAGCCATAAACACTCCTCTTTAAGAAATTTTTTGATTGCGCCAAGACTCAACGGTTTTCTCGAACGCCTTTTCTTTATCAGTAGGCCTTTCTTTTTTCCACTCTTCCGAAACTTTAGGATCTGCACTTTTTGGCGCCTTTGCAATCTTCTCAAATTTTATTCGTGAAGGAATCTTTACTCCTTCGCCCATCACTAACCCTTCGCCTGTCCTTAAACTAGGCAACAATGCAACCATATCATATAATTCGTCGTGAACAGCGGCTGCTACATGCCCTCTATCACCCTTGTTAGTCATACGTAAGGCGATAAGTGTCCCACATTGGCTAAGAACTGTTTCATCTAATTCAGTGGGTCTTTGAGTTACTAACAATAATCCCACTCCGTATTTTCTGCCTTCTTTAGCTATCGTTTGAATAGTTCTAGATGAAATTGAATCCTCACCTGCTCTTAAATAACTGTGTGCCTCTTCTAACACTAAAAGTAGAGGTTGTTTTCTACCGCCTACTGGTAAATTCTGCGCCCAAAATAATGCATCATACATAATTTTCAATAAAGATCCTGAGATGGAAGACATTACCATAGAAGGAACGCCAAATAAATCTAATATAGTGATCGGCTTATCGTGTCCTATCCAATCTAATAACAAAGAATCTAAGTCTTTATTTACCTTTCCATTCAAATCTGGCATAAAATCTCCAGGGTTAAATAAAAATTCAAAACGATTATCTATAAGTCTATTCCTCATGCTATCTAAAAAACCAAGTATCCCTTTAGCCTGGAAATTTAAAAATGGACTAGCTCCTCCAGGACTCGCAGGCTCATATTCGTTCGATATTAACTTTTCGGCATCCCCTTTATTTCTCAACATGGCCGTATCAGGCCTTCTATTTTCCTTAAAAGTCTGTCGCTCGAAATCGTCCAACTCAAACCACAATTGTTTTAAACTAAAAGGAATTGGACTATCAGAAGTGACCGCAGCTATGTGAGGTTTATTTTTTAGATATTGAACTGACTTTAGTTTATGTTCAAGAACTTTACTTCTAATATAATCTCTTTGCTGATCGTTCAGATTACCCGGGAAGGATTTCATTAATTCATCAAAGGGAAGTGCCCAAAAAGGAACGCACAGTTCAGATTGTCCCTTAGTTGAATCAGCTTTTATTTTAAATACCTTGCTACATTTACTCAGTGTTTCATCATACTCTCCATGTGGATCAATTAATAAAATTCTCGAACTTTTGAATCCACCCTTCGCAATTGCTTCAAGCATTATAGCAACTGTGTTTGATTTTCCGCTTCCCGTAGATCCAATAATTGCACAATGTCTCGTAACTAACTTATCCAAGTCTATCTTAGCAGGTAAACTTTCCGAAACGCTGATATTCCCTACGGTAATCGAGTTATTCTCATCAAAACCGCCGTAAATAATATTCAAATCATCTAAGGTAACCAAATGGACTTCATCACCAGCTGTTGGGAATTGTGTTATCCCCCTTTCGAATCTATTACCCATTCTTTCACCAATCAAAATCAGGCTTAACCACCTGGTGCTAAAAATTTTGCCATTCTCTTCTAATGCTAGATTCTTTAGAGACTCGGGAATAGCATCTGCACCTATTTGGGTAACAATTCCATATAAATTTGCATAACCCAACGGAATTCTTAAAAATGACCCTATTTGACCAATGCGATATACTAGACCATTTATAATAGGCATTGTCGATTTGAGTCTTTCACTCATTTCAACAGAAATACGATTTCCGTTAATACTTACAATTTTTCCGATTAATGTTTCTTGCTTGTTCTCCATATCTACTCACTTTTACTGATGAAATTTTCGTAATTTAAGTATCCTAGAAATTGAACAAAACTTGCAAAATCAGGCAACTTAAAAAGTCCCTTACCCGTCCATTGTTGATCTGCCTCTATTGCGTCTTCTTGAAAATATAAACTCATAAGAATCGAATCATCTTGAGCTGGTTCATTTTTTAACTTCCAGCAACCGAATCTTCCCCCTATAACAGCATTAGTCTTCCCATATATAGACATCTTGGGTTGTAGCTTTCCCAATTTCACAATACTTGAGTCTTCTTTTAGTTCATCAAAATATAAAGCAACAACATGCGATGTCCCTGTCTTTCTCAATGCATTCAAAAGAACATCATTAATATGCTGATCAGTAAATGAATAACCGCAGACGAACAGGACTCCATCATCTTCTCTTATGAAATTGGCAAGCCTATCTATGAAACTTACATAAGGTTGTTTCTTTGAATTGTCGTATTTGAGCAAAGAAGGAAAAACTATAATTGTTGAATCATCTTGAAATCTTCGTATAATTCTATTTCTTTTCTCATCCACATTCCAGCCTAATGAACCATGTAATTTCCATAGTTTCGTAAATTGGGGTAGAAATCTTAAATCTTCGACAGAAGGGCTACTAAAGAAAGGTTCAAAACCACCAACAAAACCATCATAATAGGGTACGCTATGATATTCCAAGCCGATTTCAAATAGATAATCATAGTTTGTAGTAAATATTTCGATAGGGGATTTTCTTGATGCTTGTACAATCCATTGTGCGAAATCACAATGTAACAAATTACAGGCAAAAGAACTCCTCTTCTTATGAACTGAAACTAGTTTGACCATTTCATTCTCGATTTTCTTTCTTAAATCACTAAATTCATTTTTATCCAACCCACAGAGTTTTTCGCTACCCACGCTATGCTCTTTTTGAGTAATAAGAGATAGGATATACTCTATATAAAAATCAACTTTCAATTCTTTAAGTTCTTTCTCAATAAGCACTAAAGCATTTTTATATTTCTGCTCAGTAATTCCTCCAATTATCTTTCGCGTCATTTCTTTAACACCAGGAATTATTGAATCTTTACTCGCGCCATTCTTAATTGCCATTGAAGTTCCAGCACCGAATAAAAAACCCAGCCTTTTGGTATCAGATATCAATATCTGCTGTAATCCTCGAACGAATTCTCTAGGATCATGCGTTATTTCCATATTTTCTCCTTCTCACTCACAAAAAACAACTCGTTTACAAGTTTTACTCGATTAAATCTAACTGAAATATTAAAACACCTTAATAACATCAATCCATTTTGCGGGCTTATACTTTTCCCACTCTTCCTGTTTCACGTATAGCATTTTATACGCAATCTTCTTCTGTCGGGCATTCGCATCGTCGCATCATTGAGCCAACCTTCGAATCTTCAAGGAATCATCTAAATCTTCCCTCCCCTTCGTCTCTACGACATACACTGTCTTTTCATCGATCTTTACAAAGAAATCAGGATAATAATTTGCTATTATTCTATCTGCATTCTTATAATCTATCTTAAAATGCACCTCGTAATAGTTCTTCGCAAATGCAATAATCTCATTGAGAAATAGGGGACGTTTCTATTTTCTCCCCAAGAAACAAAAAAACCCGAGCTCTTGGCCCGGGTAAGCGATAGAATTTCCTATAAAAAATGGAATAGCCTTTGCATGGTCCCCCCACTTAATTGACACTAATATTATATCCTTACGTTGAAAATAAATCAAGTATAAAATGAAGCTAAATTATTATCGGTAAGGAGGTTTTAGGTCTAGTTTAAACTTTAAGAACCAGGTAATTTTAAAGTCTAAAGACTAAATATCAAAGGAAGACTAAATTATAAAGGCCTAAGTTTAAAGTTTAACCTTAAACATTTATCCTTCCTTTGTTATTTAGACTTTGGCCTTTGATATTAAGTATCATAGATCCCCGCTTTCGCCCGCCACCAAAGCTTTGGCGGGCTCGCGGGAATGACAGGGAGGTAAAAATGAAAAGACCGTTTCGTATACCTTTCAACAAGTATAGAAACGGTCGGAGATTATACTACTGCCTCTTATTTCGCTTTCTTCTTCGTCGGCTTCGACTTCTTGGCAGGCGGTTTCTTCTTTACTGCCGGCGCTTTTGCGGGTTTGACTACGGAGAGTTTCTCAAGTGAAGCCTGCGGGACGGAAGTTGCTTCCTTAGGTTTTACCTCTACCCTAGGTGCCAGGTTGCCGCCTGTCTTACGCTTGGTAAAACACTCCTTACAATAAACCGGCCTGCCAACGCTCGGCCTGAAGGGAACTTCGCAATTCTTGCCACAATCCGCGCAGATCACCTGAAACATTTGCCTGTGCTCTTTGGGCCGTTCAACAGGAGCACTCTGGCTTGGCTGTTGCCGAGGCACTTCAACAGGCCTCTCAGGAAGCCGGGTGAGCACAGTATCTATCTTTGTCTCAAGTGAGACGAGCTTCCCAACCAGTGTCGTGATCAATCCTACAATATCCTGGTTGACGGCGATATCGGGTTGTGAAGTCTTGCTTTTCTGAGATTTTTTCATGATGAACCTCTAATTCTTTATTTAGGTTACGGCGCCGAAGCCAAAGGCTTGGACGATGACTCTGGCTCGTCAGAGCCTCGCCAGAGTCCGTTTTTCTTCTTCTAGATGTTGCGAAAAACCAATCCTCTGATACTGGTTTGTATTTAGGTTACGGCGCCGCACTCGCTCATTCGGATTAGACTCTGGCTCGTCAGAGCCTCGCCAGAGTCCGTTTTTCTTCTTCTGAATGTTGCGCCAAATCAGTTCTTTGATACTGATTTGGCGCTAGAGGAAGAAAAACGGAGAGGCAGGGATTCGAACCCTGGGACCTTGCAGTCACGCGCTCTCCAAGCGCGCGCATTCGACCACTCTGCCACCTCTCCAGAAATTTATGCAATAAATTTCTGTCCCGCAGCTTACGCAGAATATTTCTAAAAGTTTTCCCGCTACCCATCTAGAAACTTTTAGAAATATTCCAGTGCTTAAGCTAGGGGCAAAAATCTCACTAATCTATCTTCAAAGATTGCTTCGTCTCACGCCATAGAAGCATTGGCGGGCTCCTCGCAATGACACGTATATCTCGATTTAAGACCTGGTCTTATCGACAATTTAAAACAATCTATCAAGACCAGGTCTTGTTAATCACGCTCCCCGCAATAACACAACTTTAAATCCCCGCTTAAAGCGTGCGGGGATGACAAAGTAAGTAAATAAAGAATACCAGAATTTCAAGGAAAAAGCAAGTACTCGATAACCAATCCTACAGGTTTTAGATGCCCGCTTAAAGCGTGCGGGGATAACATTAATACGATTTAAAAAGACTGCTTCGCCCCTTCGGGGCTCGCAGTGACACTTAGCTCCATTTCAAGACCGGGACTTAAAAATAATAAAAAACAATCGTTCAAGTCCCGGTCTTATTTACATTTATAATACGCGCAGCCGGGATAGGTAGATTCGAATTTAAGGTTATCCCTGATCGGCACACAGTGAAAGACTTTCCCCGAAACAGTCCTCTGCAGGCCAAAACGGTGATCATAGATCTTACACCTATACTTACCAACACCTATCTCTTCAAGCTGATCGCAAGGGTCGCCATCCGCTAACCCACAACACATACCGCAACACTTACACAGGCTTTCGTGCTCTCTAAACTGCTCTTCTAACTTACGGTTATATTCCTGCTCACCCATAACAACCTTACTTCTTCGCCTTTGCCAGCATATCCTGCGCGTGAGCCAGGGAAATACTGCTCTCCTTCTCCCCGCTCATCATCTTCGCCATTTCTTTGACGCGCTCTTCCTTGCTCAAAAGCTCAACTATCGTCGTGGTATGATTATCTTTAACTTTTTTATAGACCCGGTAATGATTTTCCGCGAAAGAGGCGATCTGCGGCAGATGCGTGATCAAAATAACCTGCCGGTCGCGGGAGATCTCCTGCAGCTTCTTTCCCGTGATCGTGCCCAGTCTTCCGCCTATCTGCGCGTCGATCTCATCAAAGATCAATACCGGTATCGGGTCAACCTTGGTCAGCGCTTTCTTTAAGGCAAGCATCAGCCGCGCTGCCTCACCTGAAGAAACGATCTCCGCCAACGGCTTTAACTCTTCTCCCGCGTTAGGGCTGATATAAAAACTCACCCCATCCTCACCCTGGCTGTTTAATTCAACCCTAGAGATCCTGCACTCAAACTGCACATGCACGATCCCTAATTCCGTTAACTCTTTTTCTATCGTCTCCTCTAAAAGCTTGGCCGCTTTTTTACGCTGTTTGGTTATTTTCTGCGCAACCTGCTTCAGATCCTTTTCCAGCTCCTTGATCTCCTGTTGCAACGCCGCGTCATTTTGCTCCAAGTTAGCCAGAAGTTCGTATTTTTGTTTTGCTTCCTGATAAAACCGCGCCGCCTCATCCAGCCCCGGCCCGTATTTACGCATAATATCCTGATAAATATCACAATTCTTATTTATCTGCTCTGCTTCCTGCGGCTCAAATGATAAACTCTCCAGATAACTGTTTAATTCAGAAATAAGCTCCTGCGAGTTCTCCTGAATGAGATTAAGCTTCCCGGCGAATTTCTCCGTCGAACTATCGATCTTATTCAATATCTTTAAAGGAGTGAACGCTTGGCTTAAGCCTTGCGCCACGCCCGAATCGTCATTTTCCAGCGCGTTCAACAAAAGGCTCGCGCATTCATAGAGTTTAGTGACATTATTGAGCCTGGTTTGCTCCTGGAGCAGATGTTCATATTTTGCCTCATCCAGCGGGACCTGCTCCAATTCCTTTACCTGATGCTCCAAAAGATCGCAATCGCGCTCGCGGGAACTTGCGGCTTCATGCAGGGCTTTTAGTCTTACGCGCAGTTCAGAATATTTCTTGAATCCGACGGTATATTCTTCTTTTAATTTTCCGAGATCAGTGAGCCGGTCAAGGATCGCCAGATGCGAATCAGCCGACAAAAGCATCTGATGGTCGTTGGGCCCGTGGAAATCAACCAGGTGGTTGCCTAATTCTTTCAATTGCGCCAGGGTGACCGCGAATCCGTTAACCTTGATCTTCTTCTTCCCGTCAGGGGCATACGTCCGGTTAATGATCAGGCTCTGCTCGCCATTCGGCAGATACTCGGAGAAAACCTCGTTTTCCCGCAACTCTTTATCTTCCAGTTCAAATACCACTTCCACCGCGCAGGAAAGAGCGGGGTTACGTATCTGTGAAGCGTTCAGCTGGTCGCCTAAGGCGTAGCGCAGGGCGTCGATAATGATCGACTTGCCCGCGCCGGTCTCACCGGTAAGGATATTTAATTTATCGCAGAACTCCAAAGATAAATTATCGATCAGCCCGAAGTTTTGTATGGTGAGTTGTGTGACCATGAGGAAAATTCCGAAAGGTACTGTTTTATACTTTTACCGATACTGGTGAAATCTTTTTTCTCCAACCACTCTCTTTTAAAGACGCTGGCGCCAAAGCTTACCGCGCTGGCACCGCTTGAAAAATACGCTTTCAGGTTATCCGGATTGACCCCGGAACATGCTAATAATTCGATCTCATTAAAGGGGCCCTTGATCTCTTTAAAATAATCCGGCCCGAAGCACTTCGCGGGAAAGACTTTTACCATCGTGGCCCCGGCCTGCCAGGCATTCAAGATCTCCCCGGGAGTAAGAGCACCCGGGAACGCCGGGATCTTGTGTTTCTTGCAATAAGCAGTGACATCCGCGACCAGCGTTGGCATAACGATAAAGCTCGCGCCCGCATCAAGGGCAGACTTTAAGCTCTCCATATTTAACACCGTCCCTGCCCCCACCATCAAACGTTTGCCCGCGGCCTTCACTGCCTGCTTGATCACTAACGCGGCATCTTTGGTATTCATGGTTATCTCAATAGTCTCTAAACCAGAATCGATCACCGTTTCTACCAAAGGGCTTATCTCATCAAGTTTAACTCCCCGCATGATGCCCATAATGGGCTTATTTCTAAAGCGCGCGACATCCATAATTAATCCTGGTCATGTGCAACCAAACTCTCGTAAAACTCACGGTAATTTTCTTTTTTATCGCTGTCCCGAAGCGCCATTGCCGCGCGGGGATGCTCATCGAGCATGCCGACGATCGCGTAGGGAATAATATAACCCCATTCCAGCTTTTCCCGCAGGGGTATGAATTCTTTTGAGATCAAATCCAGGATAGGCCGAATATCGTACTTGGGGTTCTTCAGGAAGCCGATCATCAGCTCCAACGGGCAGTTACCGGCAGCCCTTCCGAGGCCGTAAACTGTGGCGTCGATATAGTTGGCGTCATGGATGATCGCTTCGATAGAATTTCCGAAAGCCAACTGCTGATTATTATGCGCGTGGAAACCGACCTCTTTTGTTTTTAAAATACTTTTGAATTTTTTGACCAGGAATTCCGTTGTTTCCTGGTATAATGCCCCGAAACTATCGACGATATAAATAGTGCCGGCTTGTGATTCTTCTTCCAACTGATGCAGTGCTTCATTCAACTCGTTATCCAGCGCGCGGGAAATAGCCATAATATTGACACAGGTCTCATAGCCCTTCTCCGCGAAGTTATTGACTAAAAATATCGCTTTATCGATATCTTTGACATAGGCGGCAACGCGGATCATATCGACAGGGCTGTCCTTCTTTTTCTTAATTTCATCAACATCGACCCTGCCGACATCAACCATGACAGAGATCTTTGTTTTCGATTTGATCCCGTCGGTGACTTTCTTGATCACTTCATCTTCGCAAAATTTCCACTTTCCGAACTCATCAGCTGAAAAAAGCTTCTTGGAATTCTTATACCCGATCTCCATGTAATCCACGCCTGCCTCTGATATCCCTTTATAGACCGCGCGCACAAAAGGGTCATCGAAATCATGGTTATTGATCAACCCTCCGTCGCGGATAGTGCAATCCAATACTTTGATCTTTTCCCGGAACATGACTCCTCCTTAGTTAATTAAGCTATTTGTGGGGTTATAGTGTAGTGAAAGATTATTATACCAAAATTCGGGGGATATGGGTATTAAAATAAGTGGTTGGGTTAGGGTTAAGATGTTAGTTTGGTTGTTGGGTAAGGGTTGGGTTATATAACACAAACTACTATACCTAACTACTAAACTAACCGCTTTACCCCAACCTTAACCCAAAACTTCACGGCAGGAAACGACATTTACTCCTAAACCCAGGAAATTCTTGCAGATGGCCTCTCCTGTTTTTAGCGGTTTGGTTATTTTGATCTTCTTAATTTCCGCGGCTGCCTCTTTTATTTTAATTTTCGGGATCGGCCGGTCGGTTTTGACAGGCACCATTTTAATAGATAGCACGCTCGCCGTAACCGTCGAAGTCAGGACCCGCATAGGATGCTCCACCTCTAAAACCGCGTACTTCTCTCCTTTGGGGCATTTATTGCCGTTTACTCTTCTGACCCGCTCACGCTCGATCTCGGCCACTAAACTGCAACCCTTCGGGCATTCAATACAGGTAAGGTTCTTCTTCATTTCATGCTCCTGATATAGTGCGCGGCCAGGCGGCCTGCTGATTCACTGTCGCTGGTCACTGAATCCACCAGGTCATAGACTTTATAAGCGTTACCGCAAACAAACAACCCCGGGAGAGAGGTCTTATTGACCTCATGAGAAACAGGAGAATTCGTTTTTTTATCGATCGCCACCCCCGCCATCTCGATCAATTCGTTTTCCGGGATGAGGCCCACGGAAATTAAAAGCGTATCACAAGGGATATCGAATTCAGTCCCGGCAATATCATTACCGGAGGAATCAACTTT
>Ga0105098_10000181_pt1 | contig 20128 bp, 18 predicted proteins | sample PPLLak21cMay2015_FD_79137 | JGI IMG/M metagenome (GOLD analysis project Ga0105098, IMG submission 79137) | Freshwater sediment microbial communities from Prairie Pothole Lake near Jamestown, North Dakota, USA - PPLs Lake P7 Core (1) Depth... | ecosystem: Environmental > Aquatic > Freshwater >... | reverse complement strand
TGAGGGAGCGTTCGCAGCGACCGAAGAGTCTCGTACTTTCGGTGCCAGAGATCCTTCGCTTCGCTCAGGATGACATTTTTGAGATAACTTGTAGTAACCCTGGGGTGCCTGATTTCGAAAACAAATCAACTATGTCACCCTGAGCCCTTCCCACAGGGACGCTTCGCGAAGAATGACATTGTGTTGCTGAGGGTAGACACTCTCATACATAACCTTCCGAAGGTTGCAAACCTTCGGAAGGTTATATTTAATCCAGTGACTCCGGCGCGAGCTTTGCCATCAGGTTGGCGATCGGCCTGAGCTGCAGCCACCACTGCTCGCGCGGACGCTGCGCCTGCATATCTGCCATGCGGTCGAAATCACGCATGTCATGAAAGGTAAGTTTTCCGTTCTGCAGTCCGATGAAGGAGCCGGTTGTGTCATCCCGGTTGCATTGCTCGACCAGGCGCTCCAGGCATAACGTGGCGAGCCGCGTGGCCTGGATGCGGTCAAAGGGCGAAGGGTCGCCGCCCTGCTGTAAATGTCCGAGGATGGCCGGGCGTACGTCGAAGACATCCTGACCCTCCTCTTCGAAGAGCGAGCAGATAAAGCTGGTGGAATAGATCGGGTTGGCATATTCATTGCGGATGAGCAGCCCGAGGCGTTTGCCTGTGTTGAAGCCGTGCTTGAGCAAATTGACATCGTCCTGCAGCTGCTTCAGGGTGATGCCCTCCTCGGCCAGGTAGAAGCGCTCTGCGCCGGTGGCTAAGGCGCCCATCATGGCGAGATAGCCGCACCAGTGCCCCATCACCTCGACCACGAAGCAGCGCCGTGTCGCGACCGCGGATTGTTTGATCTTATCCACCGCCTCGACAATGTTATTCAGCGCCGTATCCGCGCCGATACTGAATTCAGATCCCGGCAGATTGTTGTTGATGGAGGCCGGCAGACATACGATCGGAATGTTGAAGGCCGGGAAGTTGGCACGCTCGTGGATCATGGCGTTGATGCTTTCGTAGGCGTTCCAGCCGCCGATCACGAGCAGCGCGTCGATGCGATGATCTTCGATCGCACGGGCAATGGCATACATGTCCTTGCCCCTGGGGATCATGCGACTTGTCCCCATCATGGAACCACCCAGCGAAGCCCAGCCGCTGACGCTGGTCCAATCCAGTTCCTGCACCTGCCCTTCCGCCAACCCTTCGAAGCCGTTGCTCACCCCCAGCATGATGTGACCCCGGTCCAGCCCCAGGCGGACCGCGGCGCGGGCGGCGGTGTTCATGCCCGGCGCAGGCGCCCCGGCATTGAAGACGGCAATCCGGAAGCGCTTTTGGCCCGGTTCCGGTGGATGAGGCAGGGCGCGGATCATGGTCTTCAACGTGCTGAAGGCATCCTTGAAACTGGCGCTGCGCAGCGCCATTGCCTTTTCATAATCTCTGGCGTTGATGGCGGCTGCCACTTGCTGTGTCGTTTCCACGCTTTGCATGAGCGGAATACGGATAATGCGATTTGCACGCGTGCCGACCACGATAGGTTCATCCTCCGGCGTGGCGTCGAGGATGGCGGTCACGGCCTCGTATCCCAACAGGGTTGCGAGGGTGCGGTCGTACGCGCTGGGACGGCCGCCGCGCTGGACGTGCCCAAGCACCGTGACGCGGACTTCCTCTCCCAGTCCCTCTTCCAGGACACGCTGCACATCGGTGGAGCCGATGTAATTTCCATAGCGGTCCTGGGCGCCTTCGGCCATAATGACGATGTGGTCGCGGCGCCCGGCCTTCGTCCCGGCCCGGAGGCGTTCCACCATCACATCCTGCCAGTTATCCACATCCGGAGGCGCTTCGGGGATCAGGACCCAGTCCGCGCCGGTGGCCAGGGCTCCGTAGAGGGCGAGATAGCCGCAGTTGCGTCCCATGACCTTGACGATGAACGTCCGTTGGTGGCTGGCAGCCGTGCTGGTGATGGCATCCACTGCATTGGTGATGCGATGCAGGGCGCTGTCCACGCCGATAGTCATCTCGGTGCCGGAAAAATCGTTGTCGATCGAACCGACGATACCGACAATTGCAAGGTTGGGGCATTGCGCCGCGGTCTCCTCGCTGATCTCACCCCTTTGGACCAGCTCGGGAAGCAGCGAGGGCCATTCCTGGCGGAAGAGATGCGCGCCGGTGAGGGAGCCATCGCCGCCGATCACGATCAGCCCGTCGACCCCCAGCCGTACCAGATTCAACGCGGCGCTGCGGCGCCCCTCGCGCGTGCGGAATTCCTCACAGCGTGCCGTTCCGATGACCGTGCCGCCCTGCTGCAGGATCCCACCGACAGAATCCCAATTCATTTTGCGGATGCGCGCCCCGCCTTCCACCAGGCCCTGATAGCCTTCATAGATCGCGTAAACCTCAGCCCCTTTGTCCAATGCGGTGCGGACCACCGCTCGTACGGCGGCATTCATCCCCTGCGCGTCACCACCGCTTGTGAGAACTGCTATTCGTTTCGTAGCCATACTTGCTTCTTCGACTCCAGATGTTGATTCGTGATATGTGGGTTCAAGAATTTGCCACAGAGAAACTCAGAGGAGTGGACTCTGTGGCTAATTGTCCAGGGGTAATCCGCAACTTGCCGGATGAATTGTACTACGAGCGAAGCAGTCCTGCGGACGAGCGAAGCAGTCCTGCGGACGAGCGCAGCAGTCCTGTGGACGAGCGCAGCAGTCCTGTGGACGAGCGCAGCAGTCCTGTGGACGAGCGCAGCACGCCGTCCCTACGGGCGGCAGTGTGGGCGCGTGAAATCCATTCGTGTCATCAGTATCCGAGGATATCCATCCGATCCCTATTGCGGCCGATAAACGTTGACTTCTTCCTGATTCAACAAGACCCGGATTTCATCCCCATATTCGATCCCCGGGATTGGCATTGCAATCACTTCGACCAGTGAAGGGTTTTGGAAATTCCGTTCCTTCGTCTCAGGATGTGGATAATAAACCCAGCCATCATATTCGAGATCTCTATAAATCACTTTGCAGCGTGAAAAGGAAAAATGCTCGGGTGGATGAAGATCCGTCCACTCGACATTCTGAAATGTGTATTCAGGTTTCACCATCGTAAAAGCATACGGACGAATATCGATGTTCAACGTGCCGTTGAAATAACCAGCGAGGTCGAGCCCGCGGCTCTTGAAGACCGGTCGTTGCCGCTCCAGCGCGCCATACGGGTAGTCAGCCGAAGGTCCGGATGCGACGCGGTAGCCCTGGGCAAGGATGCCTTGGATGGTGGTCCATTGGATCATACAGGTGATTTTACCTGATGCAATACCCTTTTGAAGAGTTCGAGCTTAAAACGGGCGACCTGCCGAAGGTTCAGCAGGTCGCCCTGACATTTCTCGATATATCAACCTGAAATTACGGGCAGTCGATCGTGTATTCCGCTTCGGCTTGCATATTATTGGGACTGGTCACGATCAACCGGACCCAGTAGTCTCCTTCGGCGAGCGTTGGGGTGAAATCAACGGAAAAGTCCTGCGTGCCGAAGGTTTCGAACTCCGTTGTCTGTGTGGTCATCACACCGCCCTGCTCGGTCTCGAAATGCCAGGTGACCTCAACGGGACCATTGGTCTCGATCTCCCCTCCGATCTCAATGGGCGTAGCGGCGCCCGGACAGGCGGCGGCACTAATCGTATCCGGTTCCACGTCGATGTTCACATCCGTGACAGTCGCGTCGGGCGCTGCCACGACCGGGATAGACGCCAGGTTGCCCGCCGTATTCGTAACGCTGGCAGCTACCCAGCACTTCCTGGCAGAATTGAGTGGGTCAGCGATATACCACCAGCCGCCATCTGCGCTCTTGCCTGAGATCTGGGAACTTGTCCCAACACTCAGTCCGCTGAGAGCGATCCATCCCACGCTGGGGCCCAAGCGACAATTGACAGCCACGTCTTTGGGGAATGCGACCGGCACTGTGGGTGTGGAGGTCGTTGTCGCGGGAGCCGTATTCGAAGGCAGCGGAGTAAGAGTCGGCGTCTCCGTGGACAAGGCTTGTGTCACTGTTGGAATAGCTAGTGTGGGTGTTGCCGTGGGTATGTTGGAAGGCAAGTTGCAGGCAGTCATGACTAAAGCCAGGACAAGTATGGACAATAAAACATGTAATTTCATCACTCTCTCCTTTATTGGTGTTATTATACTAATACAGATGCCCCGAAGATGGCAATAGTTCCCTGCATTTATGAAGAAACCCCTGATGCACGCATCAGGGGTTTCGATATCTTTTGAGCTTCGGATCTTAGTTACTTTATAACCGGATAGGGTGTGGAAGGTCTGCTTTTCCAGAGACGATATATTGCCTGTGCCACTTCGATGGTCGAGACGATGATTATGATGCCCAACACCAACAAGGGAAGCAGGTTCGCGCCTTTTACGAAAAAGTCCGCGGCTTCTGCCAGGGGCGTGCCCGCCAGTTGTTCAGGCGTCAGCGCGACGATCGCAGGGCCCTGCAGCATGACGACTGCGAGTGCGATGCCTGCAATTTCAAGCAGGATATTTGCGATGCGTGAGGTGATGTCCCACGATCTCTGGCGCAGCAGATAAACAGCAAATCCAATTTGCAGCACCGTCAATATGTTGATCCAGGGCAGGTAATGGAAGAACGCCTCGGTCAGCAGGGGTGTGATGAACACCCATTCACCTTCACTGAAAAAGCCGAATCCGATCAAGCCCGGATACAGATTGAACACGATCAGGAACAGGACCGAGAAGAAGATGGTGGCAATTTGTTCGCCAAAGCTCACGCGGTCGGGGTCGGGTTCGCTGGCAAGCTCTTTGGGATCCCAATCTTCCATCTCTTTTTCGAATTCCGTTGTGGGCAGGAACCGTTCGAGGATGGCAAATGACAATGCGATACTGCCAAACGCTGACATTAAACCGCCCAGCAGACTCGCTGCCGAATTCCCTATTGTTTTGAGAAATTCAGGGCCGGTCATGTTTGATTCGAAAAGTCCAATCCCCAGCCCCAGGAGCGTGGCTCCAACGACGACAGCAAACACAATCCGTATGATCATCTCGAAGAACGGATACATGCGCGGCCCGATCAAGTAACGCGGACCCACATACGATTCGGCGACCTTGCGCGGTGCACCGTATTCCTTGAGCAGCTCGAGGGTCGCGGCATCGTCCAGCGTGCCCTGGGCCTGCTTCCGTTCCTCGAGCATATCCTCCAGCGTCGAGCGGATCTCGGCTTCGATGTCTGCCCGGTTCCTGCGAGGCAGGTGTTTGCCGACCTCGGCGATATATTTGTCAAGTAGATTCATTTCATTCTCCTTCTTTACGACACTTTCTGCATGGATGCAGGGATTTCAGATTCTTGTTTGTTAAACTGCCTTGCCATGCGTATGGAATGGACAATTTCCCATACATAGATGCCTGCAATCACTGCGGCGCTGATGTCAATGCTCCACGTTGCCACTTCACGTAACCTTGCCGTGTCGAGGCTACTATCGAGCATGGCAAGGAAAGCCGGGTTGATCACATCCTGAGTTAACACCAGGGCAGCGATGTAAATAATGGAAATCAGGCTCAGGATCACATTGGTTATTGTGAGCGCAGGTGTCCAGTTGCCAATCTTGAGCTGGAATACCTCGTGGACCAGTGTCAGTCCCATGATCACAAAAAAGAGCGGCAGCCAGAAATTCCACAGGTCCGGATGCAGGAACGGCACAGAGTCACTGCCACCCCGAATCACGGGTAAGGCAATCCAGAACATGAGAAAGAGCTCCGTTGCGATGTTCATTACCGTCTCGGCGATGCTGATCTGGCGTTTGCGAGGCAGCTCCGGCAGTTGGGCAACTGTCCAGGCCCGGGTGTCCGGGTTCAATGATTCATTGGGTATGGCATCCGAACGCTCCATGAAAACAAAGACGAGCGTCATCCAGAACCATATTTGCAGGCCCACGTCGAACGCGCTGCCGACCGCCTCACCGACCGCATCGATAAAGTCCAGGGGATCTTCCGCCAGCGTCAGCATAAACGTCACCGCAGCGAAGATGGGCAGCACTATGAAAAGGACGCGCTGCAGGGTTTTTATGTACACATCGTACCAACCGGGGCCGATCAGGTAACGCTTCGCGGGTGCGTACCGGGAAGCGAGCAAGCGAGGGTCGCCAAGCTCTTCAAGAGTTTCTATAATTATCTTTTCATCTACAGGTGTACCGTTCTGGCGGCTGCGCTCGCTGCGTTCTTCGAGCGTATCCTCCAGCATCGAGCGGATCTCAGCTTCGATGTCGGCGCGATCCTTCTCGGGCAGGTGTCTGCCGACCTCCGCGACATATCTATCAATAAGACTCATCTCTTTCTCCTTCATTACGACAGCATTTTCTTCATGGTCTCCGCCATGGCAGACCATTCACCTTTAAGTTTATTCAGCACCGCGCGTCCCTGCGGGCTGATGACGTAGTAGCGCCGCGGCCGGGCTTCGTCCACGATGCGCCAGTCGGACTGGAGCAGTCCCTGCGACTCGAGGCGGCGCAGCAGGGGATAGAGCGTGCTCTGGTCGATCTCCATGCCCAGGTCCGAGAGCGCCTTGAGCAGGGAATAGCCATACTCCTCCCTGCTCAACTGGCTCAGCACAGCAATGGACAGCACCCCGCGCCGCAGTTCCAACAGCATGTTTTGGACAAGTTCATCGTTTTCCATTTGTCACCTATGGTCACACTATACTGTATATCATACAGTATGTCAAGGGTGAAAGTATAGTGTGACCAGTGTAGCTGCTCCCAACCTCAGCTGCGAATTGCGCGAATTGTTCAAAAAATTCGCGCCAATTCGCGTGATTCGCGGCTAATACCCCTGGTGTCTGTCACTCACGATCTCTCGGTTCTTAAAAAGAAACTCACCCTCGAAACTCAGTTTCGGGGTGAGTCGTGTTCTCACTGGCTTTTACTTCATTTGTCTTTCTTTTCTCGTTTCAGGAAATCCCCCAGCCTTTGGATGAACCGGAACAGCATTGGACCGAGCAGGACCGCAATCAACAGGATCAGAACCAGGAATTCATTCCAGCCGACTGCGATCACAGGCCGGCAGGCAAGCGTAACCAGGAAAAGCGCGGAGATCGCACAGCCAGGGAGCTTCTTCATGGGTCCCTTAGAGTTGAGGCAGCAGTTCAACTGCTGCCTGTTCGGAACGAGAAATGTTTTATTCATGGATCACTTCAACATCGGCATCTTGATCCCGTGACGCCGCGCGGCTGCGATGGCAGTTTCATAGCCCGCGTCGGCGTGCCGGACGACGCCCAGGCCCGGATCCGTTGTCAGGACTCGTTCCAGCCTCCGAGCCGCTTCGGGCGTCCCATCCGCCACGATGACCTGGCCCGCGTGCTGGCTGTACCCCATCCCGACCCCGCCGCCATGATGGAACGAGACCCAGGTCGCGCCGCCCACCGCGTTGATCAGCGCGTTGAGGATCGCCCAGTCTGAAACGGCATCCGAGCCGTCTTTCATCGATTCGGTTTCGCGGTTCGGTGAAGCCACCGATCCCGAGTCGAGGTGGTCGCGCCCGATCACGATCGGCGCTCTCACTTTTCCACTCGCGACCAGTTCATTGAATTTGAGTCCGGCCTTGAGGCGCTCGCCGTACCCGAGCCAGCAGATGCGCGCCGGCAATCCCTGGAACGGGACTTTCTCACGCGCCATCCTCAGCCAGCGCCTGAGATGATCGTCTTCGGGGAACAGTTCCAGGATGGCCTGGTCGGTCGCGTAAATGTCCTCCTTCTCTCCGGATAACGCCACCCAGCGGAAGGGTCCCTTGCCTTCGCAGAACAACGGCCGGATGTAAGCAGGCACGAAACCGGGGAACTCGAACGCCTCGCTGAGCCCGTTGTTGTATGCCTGCTGGCGGAGGTTGTTGCCATAGTCGAACACTTCCGCACCGGCCCGTTGGAAATCCAGCATTGCCTGCACGTGCTTCGACATGGAGTCCATCGCCATCTTTTTGTATTTTTCCGGGTCGGACGTTCTCAGCTCGTTCGCGGCGATCATCGATAGACCCGAGGGCACATACATCAGCGCCTCATGCGCGGACGTCTGGTCCGTCACCACGTCGGGGATCACTCCACGTGTGACGAGTTCGCTGTACACATCCGCGGCGTTGCCGATCAGCCCGATGGACCTGGGGATCTGCTGCTCCTTGGCTTCCTCGACGAGGGTCATCGCCTCTTCGAGGGTATCCACCACCGTGTCCACATAGCCGATGGCGCGGCGGCGCTCGGCGCGTTCGGGATCAACCTCCACGATGAGGCCTACACCTTCATTCATCGTAATGGACAGAGGCTGCGCGCCGCCCATCCCACCCAGGCCCGCCGTGAGGACGAACTTGCCTTTGAGCGAGTTCCAGCCTCGAAGTTTGGCGAGAGCGCCAAAGGTCTCGTAGGTGCCCTGCAGGATTCCCTGCGTGCCGATATAGATCCAGGAACCCGCGGTCATCTGCCCGTACATCATGAGGCCCTTTTTCGCCAGCTCATCGAAGTGTTCCCAGGTGGCCCAATGCGGCACCAGGTTGGAGTTGGCGATCAAGACCCTCGGCGCGTCCCTGTGAGTCTTGAACACGACTACCGGCTTGCCCGATTGCACGAGCAGGGTTTCGTCTTCTTCGAGGTTCCTGAGCGACTCGAGGATGGCGTCGAACGCTTCCCACGAACGCGCGGCTTTTCCCCTGCCCCCATAGACGACGAGTTCGTCCGGTTTCTCAGCCACTTCAGGGTCGAGGTTGTTTTGGATCATGCGATACGCGGCTTCGCTGAGCCAGTTCTTGCAGGTGAGAGCAACGCCTCTCGGGGCACGCACAACTCTGGGTCCAGACATGATGCGGTCTCCTTGGTGAAATGAAGAATCCCTCGCGGCAATTATACGCCGTGAGGGATCCATCACCGGATATCAACTGCGATCAAGGATTAAAAAGCGTGATGCTTTCAACAATTTGATCATATTCCGGCCCCAGGGCATCGTTCATTTCGGAAGGAAGAAACAGATCAATGAACACCATTCCTGTAGGCACTCGGAAGTACGTCCCTTTGCTGTAAAACATGAAGTCAACGTTATCCGGAGATTTCGATTGCGATTGATCTTCAAAGACCAGGGTTCGCAGGCCTCCTGAGGTCTCCCGATAATCTGATGACAGAAATTCGTGCCCTGCCTGGACCGAATTTTCTATCATTCTCTTTTCGTCAGCTTCCACCTGCTCCAAAGTGCGGAGGTCTCCCTGCTGAAAGACGACATTGATCTTGGGAATAACATCGTAAAGAGTATGTTCGGGATGCATGTCATAGGAATTCACTCTAAACACGTCCAGGTCAAGGTTTTGGATCGAGGCGATCTCCTCCAGAACCCACTGGTTTTGTGCTCCTGCCTTTTCCCAGGCCTCGTAATATTCGGGTTCGCCTGGCCGCACCGGCAACCAATTGGGCGGAAATATGATCTGCACCCCGGCCCTGTAATCCTTGAATTGGATGGAACCATCTCCGCGTTTCACCAGCGAGGTTTCGTACGATGAAACCACTTCGGGGGATACAGTGGCATCTGCAGGGACAACTGTTGCTGTAGCCGGAACCGGGTTTGCCTGCTGTGTCTGTTGTGCAGCTGCTTGCGCTGTTCCGGCAACAGCGGACTCGATTGTGATCGGGTTTGTGACAGGCGTTGGCTGTATCGTTTGCCCAGGCAGCACGCAAGCAATAATTGCCATCAGGATAACAAAAGTAATTACAGCATAATATAAATAGTTTCGGTTCATGATTTTCTCCAGAGTAAGAATTCCCTCACGGTCAACATGCGCCGCGAGGGAATTGATCCAAGCTGCTTACGATCCAAAGGCACTTTCTGAAGTGCGTGGAACGCCCATGTTGCTGTCATGCAGACCGTTTCATCAAAGTCTTGTCTTGCCTGCTCGAAAGTACCCAGGAATTGTCCCTCTGAATATCATGGAATGGCTACGGCTCAATAATCCTGATTGACTCCATGACAGATTTCACATCTGTTGCAATTTGGGCCTGGTAATCCTGGATGAAAGTGAAGGTTGCTCGAACTCCCGAATTGGCCGTTGGTTTGAAAAAAATGATGGTTATATAAAATGGAATGGTTCCTCCCTCCCCATCGCTCATTGTCCAACGCCCGCCAACCTCGATCATCTTTACTGCACTGTCCTCGTGTAATTGGGCGGTATCAGCGTGAAACCCTGGAATGCCATCGGGGGATTCCAGGTCCCGCACCAAATCTCCCATAGTGACACTGTCGAGGGGCCGCGCAGTTTCCGAATCCCATACCAGCTTCGAGAAGCCAAGCATGACGTTCTTTTTAATATCAGGCCGGAGAATGTACGCATAGAGTCGGTCATAATCGGCTTCATACCCAGCCAGATCGGCTGTCATTTGCTCATGCAACATTGAGTTAACAGCACTGGCATTTGCCAGGGAGGCATTGAACTCTTCGGAATTCGGGCGAACTGCCAACCATCCAGCAGGGAAGCTGATCTCGAAACCGGCATCATAATCGGTGTATTGGGTGGTTCCATCCTGAACCTGCTCAATGGCTGTACCTGTCATGCCTGCAGGCTGCGCTGCGGCAGTCTGTTGTGCAGCTGCTTGGGCAGTGCCGGCAACGGCCGTTGCAATTGCGTTGGAGCTGATCCCAGGCGTTGGTTGTATCGTTTGCCCAGGCAGCACGCAAGCAATAATTGCCATCAGGATAACAAATACACTTAGAATCTGAGGCAAGTAGTTTCGGTTCATAGTTTCCTTCTATTACAAAAATCCCTCCCGAGAGTTTCGAGAGGGAGGGATTTTCGGGTTCAAAAATCAATTGGGTATTCTTGCCAGCAACTGCTCAAAGTCTGTCTTCTTCAGGCGCGTCACCAACTCCTCCTGGGCCTCGCACCAGACTGACCGTATCGGGCAATCATCATCGAACGTACAGTTCCCATCCGGTCCAATGCACTCATTGAGTTGGATGGGTCCATCGATCGCCTCGACGACTTCCAGAAGCGTGATGTCCTTGGGTTCCCGCGCAAGCGTTACGCCGCCACGTGCGCCTCGTGAGGTATGAAGCAGACCTGCGATGGAAAGCTGTGAAATGATCTTTGCGAGGAACGAGGGCGGGATGTGCTGTTCCTTTGCTACGACGCTGGTTGCGGCTCGGTCGCCATTCTTGATCTGGGCCAGATGTAGAACTGCACGAACGGCATAGTCAGCTTGACGGGTGATTTGCATAGTGACCTTCCTTGTTAGAAAAACAGACAATACCTGTCTCTAATGATATATTTTAGTGTCACATGAAAATGACAACAAGTGATAGAGGTCATGGGTGAATTATGACCTTTTACTCCGATTTTATAACAAGGAGACCCACAGTACAAAATCTGTGGGTCGTTTACCCCATGAACACCCCATTAATCTGTAATGACCAGGTTGCCGGCCGACATCTTGACGAGAATGGTCAGCGTCGAACCTGAACCATCCTGGCTGTATTTCTGACCGTTTTGCGACCAGCCCGAGCTGTGATTGATATTCAGGGCCGCGCCTTCCACCGTGACAATTGCATCCGTCTCTTCCGGAATCACCAGGCTCAAATCGCCAAAACCGGCTTCGATCGTGACGACCCCATCACGCTGCAGTTCGCCGCTAAAGTCGAGCGTGTAGTTGCCTGCGCCGCCGGAAAACGCCAGTGTGGAAAAATTCGCGTTTGCCAGACCCGTTAATTTCACGTTTGAGGCGCCCGTCTCATACCGCAGGATGGACATCTCGGTTTGATTCGGCTCGCTGAAGGAAAGGTCCATGTTCGAGGCGCCGTCCTTCACCGTCAGGCTTTTCAACGAGAGTCCGCCCAGTTCAAGGTTCCCGTCGTACGCGCCGGCCCTGACGGTGAGATCGAATGGCATGTCGCCCAACTTTAAATCCCATTCATTCTTGATATCGTCCAGCGGAGGCAGACTCTTGAAATCGCCCTGCTTGATCTCGATGCTGCTGCCATTTTTCTCGATCTCCGGCTTGAGATCTTCGACGTTATAGACGGCTGTGCCGTCAACAAGATTCTGCGCGCCGGGAGATAGCCTCAACTCGCCCGCGCCGAACGAAAGGGTCAAGCGCGTATCGTCGGACTCCGGGTCTGCTACCGTTATGGATTCTTCAACTTCAGGTCCGGCTTTCGGCCGCTCCGGCAGATCAAAGCTGAAACCGCACGCCAGGGAAGCGAGCGCCAACACAAGGATTGCTAAAATGATTTTGACGTTCATGGGAAATCTCCTTCTGTGCTTTATACGAAGGAGGTCTGGATGGGTTGCAAGGCCGAGTCCGTCATTGCGAGCACTTCGACACAGCTTCGCTAGTCAGTGTAAACTCCGCGAAGCAATCCCAGATTCGATGTGAGATTGTGTCGCCACGGCGCCACGGCGACGCTTCGTCGGGAAGAACATCCTCCTCGCAATGACGTAATGACGCGTCACACGACCTTCCGCCCCTGGGGTACTTCCTTTTGAATGCTGAGCGCGGCGTCCAGCGCCTGTTGAATGGAGCGCGCCTCAATGATCTCGATTCCCTGCGGATAAGGTTCCCCTTTCCGTAATGCTTTCGGCACGATGGCCGTCTTGAATCCCAATTTCTGCGCCTCCCGCAGGCGGGCCTGCATTTGTCCGGGCATGCGCAATTCCCCGGCGAGACCGATCTCAGCGATCAAGACCGAATCTGCCTTGACCGGGATGTCGCGCCAGGAAGAAGTGATGGCGGCAGCCACCGCCAGGTCTGCGGCAGGCTCATCGATTTGCAGGCCACCCACCACGTTCACAAAGACATCCTGTTCGGAAAGCTTTAATCCCATGCGGCGGGTGAGTACTGCCGTGATCAACAACAGGCGGTTGAAGTCCACACCATTCGCCGTCCGGCGGGCATTGCCGAATTGAGTGGGGGAGGTCAGTCCCTGGACTTCCACCAGGATGGGACGCGTGCCTTCCATCGTCACGGCGATGGCGGAACCGGCGGCGTTGATCATGCGCTCGGCAAGGAACGCCTCCGATGGATTCGTCACTTCTACCAACCCGCCTTCGCGCATTTCGAACACGCCCACTTCCGACGTCGCACCGAAACGGTTCTTGACCGAACGCAGCAAACGATATGCCTGGAAGCGGTCACCTTCGAGATATAAGACCGTGTCGACAATATGTTCGAGCACGCGCGGACCCGCGATGGTCCCTTCCTTGGTCACGTGCCCGATCACAAAAACGGAGATCCCGCTGGTCTTGGCAAGCTCACGTAAATGTGACGAACACTCGCGCACCTGCGAAACAGACCCGGCCGATGAATCCATGTTCGAGAGATAAACCGTTTGGATGGAATCGACGATCAATAGATCGGGTTTTACTTCGCTGATGTGGTTGAGGATGATCTCGAGATTAGTCTCTGTGACAAGCAATAGATTCCTGGGCAGTTCTTTTTGCCCGTTTAAGCGCGTCGCGCGCATCTTGATCTGTCGCTCGGACTCTTCGCCCGACACATACAGCACGCGCTGCGTCGCGGCCATTTCCATGGCCATCTGAAGTGTCAATGTGGAATTGTGAATGATTAAATCATTAGCGACAAAATTATGTTTTCCGGGAACACTCAGATCGAAAACTTCAGCTTCTCCCACAGGTGTCACTGATGTTATCGTATCCCAGAGAACATCGCCAAAAGCCAGGGACTGTAGACGGGGTAATGGATAAGCATTGGCCAACTTCACCACAGTATATCGGCTCAAGGGGCCGTTGGGTCGTTCGGGATGAAAGCTGGTTCCAGCCAGGCGGCTGATCTTCTTCAAACTCGAATAAGGATCTACGGATTGCAGTAATTTCCAAAAATTGGCGCCAGTCGGGATTGTATCCCTTTGTGTTGAAGGCAGCACTGGTATTCTCATCTCTCTGATTCGTCGGCAACTATTTTCTCGACCCAAGATACCAATTTCCCGAAGGAAATGTTGTACTTGAGACACACCCAGAAACGTAACTTCATAAGCGAAATATGGTTTCTCATTAACTTGCATTTGCTTGGTGCGCAATTTTGCTGAAATACCAAACCGTAAGAGGAGATGCTGCACATCTTCTGCTAGTCGCCGGCTTATCGTACTGTACGAACCACCCGGTTGCTCATGCTGGTTGATATAAATCGATCCATCGCAAGTAAAGAGTGTTTTAAGAAATAAAGCCAGCTCATTTTTGGGTAGCTGGAAGATACAAGCTGGAATCGTTTTATTAGCGGCTTTTGTATAACGCAAGCCTACTTCCTCCAAATACCGGGCGATAGGAGTAGTATCCTCTGCTTGCAATTGCGCTTCCGACGCCAACTCTTCTACGGAGAGATTCACCGCCTGTGCAAGGCGCTGCAAATCACTCGCACGTGGGGCAGTTTCTGCGCGTCGCCAGACATTTAGTAGGCTATAGCTAACACCAGCCGAACGAGCCCACTCCGCCCAACTAATTTGGCGATGTTTTTGCACGGTCCTCAGAGCCAAGGCGATCTCGCCGCGGGCAATACTTCGCTGACCTTTTAGAGATACGAAACGATACTGGATTGCCTGGTTATTGTGCTTTGGGTAGCTTACCACGCGCATACCAAAAGCCGAGGCGATTTCCTCCATATCCCGGGTGACTTCGGGAAGGCTATTGGTGACGCTGATGCTTGATTGGGCAGAGCCATCCGAAAGAATATAAGCGATCAGTTTGACTTTGGCTTCTGGTAGAGCTTGTGTGCCAAAATGGGGAAGAGAGCGCGGAGCAGCGATTCGGTCGCCCGGTTTGAAAGAAGATGCCGGAGTCCACCCATCAGGAGCTAGAAGGGGATGGTCGGGGGTGCATTTGAGTGTACGGCCGAGTTCAGTTTGGATCTGCACAATAGGTCGGCGACCACGATTGAAAAATGCTGAAATTGGAGCCGATTGGAGGTGAAGCGATTCTTCATCTAAAGCCAAGACACTGCGCTGACCTTGCGCCCATTCTCGAATCGAGAGAAAATCTCCTGTAAGAGGATCCAAAATGCGAGTATCGCCAGTAACGCATTTCCCGATCCCCGGATCACCGCCGACCAGGACAATCGAGCCGGGGACGATCCCGCCGCCGAGCACGCGTGCAAACTCCCCGATGGGCAGGTTGATGCGGTCCTCCGCGTCAGAGGAGATATCGCCGATCGAACGCGGCGCAGACCGTCCGGTCAGGCCGCGAACGGCCGTGCCCTTTGCCACGGGCTCATCGTGGATGACTTCCTCGACCATGCTGTTGTACGATCCGCACTGCGGGCACTTCCCCATATAGGTCGCCGCAACGCGTCCACATTCCTGACAAACGTAACGTGTATGTGTTTTTGCCATATTTATCTCAAGATAAAAAGTAGAGCGACTTAATAAGTCGCTCTACAGTATAACAGAAATTATGTTCTATTTAGGCCGTCACGGCGTAAATTTGATTCAGCATCTCCAGAAATTCCCCCGACGGTCTTTGCTTCAAGATCTCCTTACGGGAATCGCGATCGAGTGTTCTCAGCAGCAAATACTGGACAGCATACTTGCGGAAGAGTCGCTGCCCATCCTCCTCGCCATAGAACTTTATACTCTTTGCCAGATGCTCATGCACCGTCTTCTGTAACTGTTCAGCCGAGACCTGTTCCCGGTCCAGCCCTGCGAAGATCCACGGGTTGGCGATGGCTGCCCGGCCGATCATAACGGCCTCACAGCCGGTATGCTGCTGCATGCGTTCGATATCGGCCACCGTCCTGACATCGCCGCTGCCGATCACAGGGATTTTGACCAGTGATTTCACCCCGGCGATCGCGTCCCAGTCTGCTTCGCCGCTGTAGCGCTGTTCCTTGGTCCGCCCGTGGATGGCGATGAGGGAGCCGCCGTTCTCTTCCACGATGCGGGCGATCAACTTATAGTTTTTGCTCCGGTCCCAGCCCAGACGGAACTTTCCGGTCACCGGCACTTTCAGGGCGGCAGTCAATTTCTTGAAGGTGCGTGCGATCTTCAAGGGTGTCAGCATCATGCCCACGCCCGCACCGCGGTCCGCGATGCTTTTGGCGGGGCAGCCCATGTTGATGTCGATGATGTCCGGATTCCATTCCTGTACGCGCAACGCAGCCTTCAGGATCAGGTCCGGGTCATCGCCGTAGATTTGAAAGGTGATCGGTCTTTCCGCTTCTTCAAAATACAGCCGTTTGGCCGGTTCCTTCGAGCGGCTCAAGATCTTCTCCGCTCTGACGAATTCGGTATAGCCCATGGCGGAGCCCAGCGAACGGCAAAGCGACCGGAAGGGCCAGTCGGAGTAGCCGTCCATGGGCGCGAGGATCGCATCCCCGTAAATGGGGATGTCGCGTACACAAAACGTGGGGACTAAAGTCCGGATCTTGTTCATAGGGCGACGCAAGTATAACAAAGTTTATCCAAAAAGAAGTTGTTAAAGTATAATTTTCATACGTTGATCTTACACTTGGGAGGAAGTCATGGCAGATGATTCTTTGGAGCGAGCGATTGGGTTGATCCAGGCGGGGAAAGCAGAGGCCGCCCGCGAGCAGTTGGAACGCATCCTCAAAAATGATCGGACCAATATGCCTGCCTGGCACTGGTATGCACAGACCTGGCCCGGGGCCAAAGAGAAGGCTCGGATATGGCAAGCCTGCCTTCGTTCTAACCCCACCAATCAGCAGGTTCAGCAGGTATTGCGGGATTTGAATCCTGAGCCGCAAAGGCAGATAACCTCGGAGATAAGGAAGCCTGCTGCCATCCCTAAAAGGACGAGCGGTCCCTCGCCATGGTTGCTATGGCTGAGTATTGGCGTGCTTGGAGCAGTTGCAATATTTGCATGGATGGCTATCGACAATTCCACGCCAATCAATCCTCAACAATATAAACATGTCCAACCGGTGGAATACTATTTATATGTGCCGGAAGCGTATTCGGCTGACCAGGAGTGGCCCTTGTTCGTTGGCATCCATGGCGCAGGCGGTAATGGCTTGCATTGCTGGCAATTATGGCAGTCTTATGCGGAGCAGGAGGGCTTTATTCTACTTTGTCCAAGCATACCGGGCGAACAATACGGATTCCTTCTGGATGTGGGGGAGAGAACTGTCTGGAGCGCGATCGGCGAAGTACAAAAAGAATATCGCATCAAGCCCAGGATCTTCTTTACGGGTTTTTCAGCGGGAGCCTACTTTATTCAGGCATTCACATGTGACTATCCCGGAACTGTGGGCGGACTCTCGATCCTCTCGTCAGGGATGTATGTGGACCCGGACCTGCTTCCAGAGCTTATTCCCATCCTGGTTGTCATTGGCGATCAGGATGACCCGGTTGCTGTCGAAACCAGCCGGGGTTTTGTCAACGGTTTGGCGGGATATGGATTTGACGTTCAGTATCAAGTCATGCCCGGGGTTGGACATTCCATCACAAAGGACGGCGTAAACTTGACCATCGATCTGTTCAGAAAAAGAATAGGAAGATAAGAGACGTTCCGCTTTGTGACCTTCGAATTAAAAACGAAATTGCCGGTGAACGTTCACCGGCAATTTTTATTTTTACGCAGTCTGTTTCTTCAACATCTCGATGAAGTGCTTGCGGAACTTCCCCACCTTTGGCGCAACGACCACCTGGCAATATGGCTGGTACGGATTTTTGGCGAAATATTCCTGATGGTAATCCTCAGCCAGGTAGAATTTGTCGAATTTCGTTACCTCGGTAACGATGAAGTTATCCCAGATCTTTTGAGCATTCAGATCCTTGATGGTTTCCTCGGCGATCTTCTTCTGCTCATCGTCATGATAAAAGATGGCAGAGCGATATTGTGTGCCGACGTCCGCGCCCTGGCGGTTCAACGTGGTGGGATCGTGGATCGTGAAAAACACGTTTAACAGGTCACGGTATGAAACGATGCTTGGGTCAAAGCGGATTTGCACTACTTCGGCGTGGCCCGTGTTGCCCGTGCCGACATCCCGGTACGTGGGGTTGTCCATGTGACCGCCGGCATAACCGGATTCCACCGAGTGGACGCCCTTGAGCTCATCATAGACAGCTTCCAAACACCAGAAGCACCCCCCGGCCAGTGTTGCAGTTTGAATATTGGTGTTCATAGAAATACTCCTTCTCTCTACCGCTAAATTCATGCGGTGCTCTATAAGATTCCTTACGCTTCATAGACAACGCATGGATACAAAAACTTATTAAGAAAAGATTACGAAAACCACATAAAAAGTTGTCCCGCAGTCGATTTGCTTGGCAAATCGTGCGGGACAACTGATTTACACTACCGGTGCTGCTTCCTTTTCCTTCTCGGAGGCTCGTTCGAGAACGATCTCGCCTTCTGCGTTGACGTTCACCAGTACCGAATCTCCGTTTTGGAATTCGCCGCCCAGTACCCGGTCCGAAAGCGGATCTTCCACTCTTTGCTGGATGATGCGTCGCAGCGGACGTGCGCCAAAATCGGCGTCATAGCCCTGGTCTGCGAGGGCCGCGAGCGCTTCGGGGGTGGCGGTCAGGAGCAGGTTATGCTCCGTGAGGCGTTCCGCAACCTTATCCAGTTCCAGGGAGACGATCTTCTGGATGTCTTCCTTATTGAGCGAGCGGAAGATGACCACGGAATCCAGGCGGTTGATGAATTCAGGCCGGAAGGCGCGCTTGAGCGAGTCATTCAACTTCTTGCGCATGTCTTCATAAGAGACTTTCTCTTCCGAAAGCTCATCACGCTTGAGCGTAAAGCCCAGTGACGACTGGCGCTTGATCATGTCTGCACCAATGTTGGAAGTCATGACGATGATCGCATTGCGGAAATCCACTTTGCGGCCCTTGGCATCGGAGAGGTGACCCTCTTCCATGATCTGGAGCAGCATGTTGTGAACTTCGGGATGCGCCTTTTCGACCTCATCAAAAACAACGATCGAATAAGGACGGCGGCGCAGCGCCTCTGTCAACTGGCCAGCCTCTTCATAGCCGATGTATCCCGGAGGGGCACCGACCAGACGAGAAGCGGTGTGCCTTTCCATAAACTCCGACATGTCCAGCTGGACGGCCGCATCTTCGCTGCCAAACATGAACTTGGCGAGCGTCTTGGTCAGTTCCGTCTTTCCCACGCCTGTGGGGCCGAGGAACATAAATGAACCGATTGGGCGCCGCGGGTCCTTCATCCCGGCGCGGGCGCGGCGGACTGCGCGCGAGATCGCAATGATGGCGTCGTCCTGCCCGATGATGCTCTTGCGCAATTCCTCTTCCATCTTCAGCAGACGCTGCGACTCTTCCTCAGCCAGCTGCATCAGCGGGACGCCGGTCCACATGGACACGACTTCGGCAATATCCTCCGCGGAGACGACGGGACTGTTCGTGCGGTCCCAGCCGGTGCGCAGACGTTCGATCTGCTCGCCCAGTTCCACTTCGCGCTCCTCCCATTCCCGCACATCTTCGTTATTGCCTTCTTCCTGTGCCAGAGAACGGTTCTGACGCGCCTGTCTCAACTGACCAAACAGGTCCTTCGACTCTTTCGCAGCCGCGCTCTTGTACATGCGCACACGCGAGGAAGATTCGTCGATCAGGTCAATGGCTTTGTCTGGCAGGAATCTCTCCGTAACATAGCGGGAGGATAAATGCGCGGCAGCTTCGAGCGCCTCATCTGAAATAACCAGATGATGATGCTCTTCATAGGCATTGCGGATACCCTTGAGGATCTCGATGGTTTCCTCTTCCGAAGGCTCTTCCACCGTGATCGGCTGGAAGCGCCGTTCGAGGGCGGCATCCGATTCGATATGCTTGCGGTACTCATCCATCGTGGTGGCACCGATCACCTGTAACTCGCCACGTGAAAGCGCAGGCTTCAGGATGTTGGCGGCGTCCACCGAGGAACCGGCGGCGCCGGCACCCACCAGCATATGGACTTCATCAATAAACAAAATTGCGCCGGATTGTTTCAACTCATCGATGACGCGTTTGAGTCTTTCCTCGAACTGACCGCGGTACATCGTACCGGCCACCAGGGAACCCACGTCGAGCTGCAGTAAGCGTTTGTTAATCAGTGGCGCGGGCACATCGCCTACCACAATCCGCTGGGCGAGACCTTCGACGATGGCCGTAATGCCAACGCCAGGCTAACCGATCAATGCCGGGTTGTTCTTGGTGCGGCGCGCCAGGATCT
>Ga0105098_10000176_pt1 | contig 20268 bp, 15 predicted proteins | sample PPLLak21cMay2015_FD_79137 | JGI IMG/M metagenome (GOLD analysis project Ga0105098, IMG submission 79137) | Freshwater sediment microbial communities from Prairie Pothole Lake near Jamestown, North Dakota, USA - PPLs Lake P7 Core (1) Depth... | ecosystem: Environmental > Aquatic > Freshwater >... | reverse complement strand
ATAATTGCTCAAGTATTCATAATTATAGCATAAAAAAAGAGAACCGTCAAATGACGATTCTCCAATTTTGATAAGATTTTTAGCCACGGATTTCACCGATTTTCACAGATTTCAAACCAATGAAAATCGGTGTTCGTCTGTGTCAATCCGTGGCAAATGCCTAGCCGCCAAGAGCCTCGTTCAACCAATCCAGGAATCCCTTTTCCTGCGGCTTGACAGTGGTGCCCAGGCTCTCTGCCAGCTTCTCGAACAACTCGCGCTGTTCCTTGGTGAGCTTGGTCGGCACGGCCACATTGACGATCACCAGCTGATCGCCGCGGCCACTCCGGCGCAGGTGCGGGACGCCTTTGTTCCTGATATGAAAAATTTTTCCAGGCTGGGTCCCGGATGGGATTTTCAACTTCTCATTGCCATCCAGCGTTGGGACTTCGATCTCCGCGCCGAGCACAGCCTGCGCGATGTTGATATCCAAATTTAAAAGGATGTCATTCTCACGGCGTTTGAAGAATTTATGTGATTTGACATCCAGCACCAGGAACAGGCTCCCATTCGGTCCACCGAAGACCCCGGGCCCGCCCTCCCCTGCCAGGCGGATCTGAGTCCCGCCGTCCACGCCCGCCGGGATCTGGACTTTCTTTTTGACGGTCTTGCGCTCGAGGCCAGCACCGCGACAAGTGGTACAGGGTGATGAAATCGTCTCGCCGCGCCCGTTACAGGTCGGGCAGGTCGTGGTCTGGACCATCTGTCCCAGGAAGGTCTGGCGCACCTGGCGTACTTCTCCCTGCCCATTACAAGTGGAGCAGCGCACCGGTGACGTGCCGGGTTCCGCGCCGGAGCCGTTACAGCGCGAGCATGTTTCGTCACGCTGGAACTCGACCTCTTTCTCAACGCCGAAGACCGCTTCTTCGAAGCGTAGCGTGACCTGCATCTGCAAGTCGCGTCCGCGGCGCGGAGAGTTGCGGCGCCGTCCCGATGAAAAACCAAACCCGCCGAAGAGTTCCTCGAAGATATCGCTGAAGTCCACCGTGTAGTCACGGAACCCGCCCATATTGCCGAGGCCCTCTTTGCCGAAGCGGTCGTAGCGGGCGCGCTTGTCCTGATCCGAAAGCACACCATAGGCTTCGTTGATCTCTTTGAACTTTTCCTCAGCGCCATCCTCCTTGTTGACATCGGGGTGGTATTGGCGCGCGAGTTTACGGAACGCGGCTTTGATCTCGTCATTGCTCGCGCTCCGCTCAACGCCCAGGATTTCGTAATAATCGCGGTTGCTCATAATTTTTATCGTCACACCTGCACTTGCACGATTTGCCAAGCAAATCGAGGTGCAAGTGTTGCGAGCGAGCGTTCCCCAGCGAGCGAAGCAATCCCATTCACAGGATAGGAGATTGCTTCGTCGGGCTACGGCCTCCTCGCAATAACGGGACGTTATTCCTTCACTTCACCTTCGACCACATCGGGTCCTGCTTCAGGGTTCGGATTGGGATTCGGACCGGCTTCACCCGCTCCGCCCCCGGCCGCGTTTGGCCCCTGATAGACAGAGGCTCCGATCTTTTGGATGACCTGGCCCAGCGCCTCGGTGGCCGACTTGATCGCGGCGACATCTTCGCCCTGAGCCACTTTCTTCACCTCGGCCGCCTTCGCCTCGACTTCAGACTTGATCTCCGCGGGCACCTTGTCGCCAAATTCACGCAACGCTTTTTCCGCGGCGTAGACCGTGTTGTCGGCGTTGTTGCGGACTTCGATCAGTTCCTTACGCTTGCGATCCTCGTCTGCATGGGTTTCGGCATCCTTGCGCATCTTCTCAACTTCCGCATCCGAAAGACCGGAGGAAGCTGTGATCGTAATATGCTGAGAACGTCCCGTCGCTTTGTCCTGCGCGGTCACTTTGAGGATGCCATTCGCGTCGATATCGAAGGTCACTTCGATTTGTGGCACCCCGCGCGGCGCGGGTGGAATGCCATCGAGAATGAACTTGCCCAGCGACTTGTTATCGACTGCCATCGGGCGTTCACCCTGCAGGACATTGATCTCGACTTGCGTCTGGCTATCGCTGGCAGTGGAAAACACCTGGCTGCGGCGGGTGGGGATTGTCGTGTTGCGCTCGATCTGAGGGGTGGCAACGCCGCCCAACGTTTCGATGGAGAGGCTGAGGGGCGTCACGTCGAGGAGCAGGATGTCTTTTACTTCGCCGCCGAGCACACCCGCCTGGATGGCGGCGCCGATCGCGACCACCTCATCGGGGTTCACGCCCTTGTGCGGTTCCTTACCAAAGAAGGCGCGGACGCGGTCCTGCACGGCAGGCATGCGCGTCATCCCGCCGACCATCACCACTTCGTTGATGTCGCCCGCGGTCAAACCGGCGTCGGTCAGAGCTTGTTTAAGGGGAGCAATCGTCCGGTCGACGAGATCGGCTGTCAACTGCTCGAGCTTGGCGCGGCTGAGAGTCATCACAAGATGTTTAGGCCCGCTGGCATCGGCAGTCAAATAAGGAAGATTGATCTCGGTCTGCATGGTGGTGGAGAGTTCGATCTTGGCTTTTTCCGAAGCTTCCTTCAAACGCTGCAGCGCCTGACGATCGTTATGGAGGTCGATGCCGTTATCCTTCTTGAACTGTTCGATGAGGTAATCCATGACGCGGATATCGAAGTCATCGCCGCCGAGGAAGGTATCGCCGCTCGTGGCGCGCACCTGGAAGACGCCCTCACCAACATCCAGGATGGAGATATCGAACGTGCCGCCGCCAAGATCGTAGACGGCAATCACTTCGTTTTTCTTCTTGTCGAGTCCGTATGCCAGCGAAGAGGCGGTCGGCTCATTGATGATACGCAGCACTTCGAGCCCGGCGATCTTGCCCGCGTCCTTGGTGGCGTTGCGCTGGGCATCGTTGAAGTAGGCGGGGACCGTGATCACGGCCTGCGTGATCGTTTCGCCGAGATACGCTTCCGCGTCACGCTTGATCTTCCCCAGGATCATCGCGGAGACTTCCGGTGGCGAGTAATCTTTTTCATCGAGCTGCACGCGCACGTCGCCGTTCGCGGCTTCATTCACTGCGTACGGCACACGCTGTTTGGTGCGCTGCACCTCGGCGTCATCCGCCTTGCGCCCCATGAACCGCTTGATCGAAAAGACAGTGTTGGTCGGATTGGTGATCGCCTGGTTGCGCGCCACGCGTCCCACCAGACGCTCATGATTTTTGTTCACCGCCACGACGGAGGGAACGAGTCGTTCGCCCTCGGCCGAGGGGATCACAACCGGTTCGCCGCCCTGCATGACCGCCGCGACGGAGTTGGTCGTGCCAAGATCAATACCAATGATTTTTGCCATGAAATAATTTCTCCTTTGATTACGTAGGGGCGACCCTTGTGGTCGCCCTGGGCAGGGACGAGCCCTGCCCCTACGAAGATTTACTGCGCCACCCTCACAAGGGCCGGTCGTATCACACGTTCACCAATCATATATCCATTCTGGACAACGCCGATCACAAATCCGCTTTGCGCGCCATCGGCAGGTTCATGCGAGATCGCCTCGTGGAAGTTCGGGTCGAATTCAGTGCCCAACGCCTCGATCTTCTTCACGCCTTCATTTTCCAGAAGGTTCTGAAGCTTTCGTGCAATCAATTCGATGCCGTTCGCCCAGGGATCGTCCGCGCGCCGGTTTTGGAGGGCACGCTCGAGATCGTCCAGCGCAGGCAAAACCTTCTTGATGATGTCGCCCTTCATGGAAAGATAGTTCAGCTCGCTATCACGCTCGATGCGCTTGCGATAGTTTTGGAATTCAGCCTGTGACCGCAGCCAGCTATCCTTGTATTCGGACACTTTGGCTTCGGCTTCGGCCAGTTGCTTCTTCAACGATTCGCGCTCTGCGTCCGCGGATAGATGCCCTACGTCCTCAGACGTGGTCACAGCCTCGGCCCGATTTTCTTCGATTTCATTCTCAGTCAATTCATCCTCGCGTTTATGTTTCTTTTTTTCGGTCATACATTCACTCTCGTTATTCGATATTCGAGAATCGGCGGTCGGGAATCAGGATTTGTTACGCTTTCCGATTCACGAATTCCGATTATCGTTCATTCACCAGAAATGGTGTCATTTACCAGATCGCTCAATAATCCCGCAACGTAACGGACTGTGGGGATCGTCTTGGCATAGGACATTCGCATGGGTCCCAGCACTCCCAGCGCGCCGGTCGCCAGGCCCGGGACGCCATAGCGCGCGATCACCATCGAGCACTGGCGCAGTTCCTCCCAGCCGCCTTCGCCGCCGATGAGAACCTGTAACCCGCCAATATTGCTGTTCGGCATTGTACGCGCGATCAAGCCCTCCAGGGTGGAGCGCTCTCCGAAGAGTTTCAGGGCGCGGCGGGCCTCATTTGATTCGGCGAACTCCGGTTCAGACAAGACATTGGTCAAGCCATCGGTATAAATTTCGCCGGAGACACGTTCGGAGGTGCGGCGCATATCCTGAAGGATGAGGGTGAGGATATCCTGATCGAGAGCATCGGAACGGGCAGGCAGAGCGGCAATCGCGTCGACAGCCTGACCCGCCAACAGCTTGTTGAGACGCGCAGCGGTCTGGCTCAAGCGTTCCTGTGAAACGGGCTCCGCCAGCGTCAGGATCTGCTGGCTGACCTCTCCACCAACCAGCACCAATACCATCAGAATCTGTCGACCCTGTGTGGAGATCAATTCAACGTGTTTATACTTTGCCTTATCGGTATGCGGTGCGGTAACGACAGAAACGCCCTGTGACTGGTGTGCAAGGATGGAAGCCGCAAGCGTCATCCATTGCTCAATATCAGCAGGAGATTGATAAAACTGATGCGAGATCGTCGCCTGAACGGACACAGGTAATTCCGCTTTGTTCATCAACTGACTGACGAAATAACGATAGCCCTCCTCCGATGGGACACGTCCCGCCGAAGTATGCGGCTGACGCAGATAGCCCATCTCCGTCAGCGCAGCCATCTCGTTGCGGATCGTCGCCGTGGAAAGATTGAGATGGTAATGCTCCGCCAGCCGCTTCGAGCCAACCGGCTGAGCGGATTCAATGTAATCGCGTATGATCAATAGCAGAAGGGTCTTCTGGCGTTCCGTTAATTCAGGCATCTTTCTCACATAGTTAGCACTCTCTCATCGAGAGTGCTATTCAAGGGTAAATAATAATAACATGTGCAAAAGAAGGACGTCAATAAGAGGAGTGTAAGAAAAAGTCCATCGCTGCGAGGAACGATGGACTTTTGTGAGTTTCGCGAGTTTACTGATCTGCTGAGGGACGCCAGGCAGGGTCGAAATCGATTTTGGAGTCGGTCGTAAGCCGGGTACGCCCGCTTCCTGCGAGAGTCATGTAATAGATGTCTCTATTCCCGGAGCCATCCATGCCTTCAAAGACCATCCATAAGCCGTCCGGCGAAAAGGACAGGTCCTCGATGGGAGTAGGGAAATCCAACTTCCTGGGATCCTGGCTCAGGTCTTGATAGATTACTTTCATTAACCACGGCCGGAAGGGACCTAAACGCCGCTGGCTAAAGAAGATGGTCGTTCCATCCGGGGACCAGACAGGCAAAAAGTCCCAGAGGTCCTGCCCGCTTCGGGCAAGCTGGACAGACTCCTGGCCGGTGGCAGCATCCATTGCCCAGACCTGATAGGTGCCAACACGCTGCACCGTGTATGCAATTCGTTTCCCATCCAGCGACCAGGCCGGCTGACTACTCTCCATCGAACGGTCTGTATTCGTCAGGAGAGTGATCGCCTGCGTCTCGACATCCAACGAATAAATTTGCCTAAAGCCATCCCGAACCGACGTAAAGGCAATCTGCGTTCCATCTGGTGACCAGGCAGGATCAAAATCCGACCCGGGAACCGAAGTCAACGCCTGCACACCTGTTCCATCCGCATTGACCACATACAGGCTCGATTCATTATAGATTGTGTCATTAAACTCGCCGCGACCGAGGCAGGGAGAAATAAATACCAGCTGCTGACCATCAGGCGACCAGGATGGCTGACAGGCGCCTTGCTCCATCTCTGTGATCTGGACCTGATCCGTGCCATCTATCTTGCTCAGGTAGAGTTGCGGGACACCAGCACGCGAAGAAGCAAACACGATCTCGCCCGAGCCGCCGCCCATAGGCGTAACCACAGGAAGCGCTGTGCTGTCAGCAGTCGCTGTAATTTCCAAAGTGGGCTCAGGCGTCTCGGTGGGTGAAAGAGTCGCGGTCGCCGTGGGTGCGGCAGCAATGAGTGTGTCGGTTGGGGCGTCGGTTGGCGCCAAAGTTTGTGTGGCAGCCGGGAGGGAGGTGGGCGTATTCGGCCGCGGGAGAAATGGGAGATTGATCTCATTCAAGGGACTCAAAACGGTCATCATCTGGGCTGGCACGAACTGCGGTAGAAAACGCACAGCCGCCACCATCGTCAAAGACAACAGGAACAATACCAATAAGAAAAACGACAATGCCCGCCGCCCTTTTCTCTTTTTGCGCTTCGGCTTAAAAACCGGTAACTCCGCCTCCGCAATAACCTCTTTCGATTTTCCTGACTTGCGCTCAGGGATCGGAGCGGAGGCCCTCTCCAATGCGTTTGGCCGGCCCACTTCCTCTGGATCCGGGGGCGCGGGTTCGACAACGTATTCACCTGGCAGGTGAGGCGTTTTGGTTTGTGATCCAAGTAGCGCGCGTTTGAATTCTTCAGCATCCTGAAAACGATCGGCAGGATCGATGCCCATGGCCTTTTCAATGCTGGAGGCCAGCCGCCGCGGGACTTTGCTATTGCGTTTACGCAAAGGCGTCAGCTGCGTATTTTCCATGGCGCGCGCCAGACCATCTTCAGGGATGATGCCGCTTAATGCTGCATAAAGCGTTGCGCCCAGGGAGTAGATATCCGTGCGTGGGTCGGTGCGGGCAGTGCCATATTGTTCCGGCGGTGAATATCCGGGGGTCATAGCGCGCGCGCCGGTTGTCGTGGCCTGGCTGCCATGCAACACCTTGGCAAGACCAAAATCCACGAGGAAGATATGCCCATCCGGTGTGATCTTGACATTCCCCGGTTTCAGATCGCGGTGCAAAATGGGAGGTTTGCGGGTATGAAGGTAAGCCAGCGCATCACAAATCGCTGCGCCGATGAGGATCGCATCATCTTCGGTGATGTTGCCGACCCGCTCCATGCGCTGACGCAAATCCTCCCCCTCAATGTAGTCCATTACCAGATATTGCCCCTGATCGCCGATCACAAAATGATCGGTCACGCGCGGCAGATTCGGGTGGCGCAGATTCGCCAGAATGACCGCTTCGAGGCGGAACTGGCGGGCATATTCATCGGTGGTGAACAGGTTTTCTTTAACGGCCACGTCCACGCCGAGATTCTCATCCACCGCCCGATAAACGGACCCCATCCCGCCCTGTCCAAGGATTTCCACAATGCGATAACGTTTGTGTAGTAATGCGCCGCGTTCGAGAGTCATGTATCTGCAAGTTCTCCCAGGTAATTTGCCGTAGACTTGGGATTATAACAGAGAGACATCCTGTATATTGGGTCTCCTTGCTAAATTGAAATGAAAAAACAACCAAGGTGCTCCGGCCGTGATCCAGAATCCTACCAGGGCATAACGGATGTAACGCAAGATTAAGGGAAGCCACGTTTCCCCGCGTGGAAGGACCGCTCCCAGCCCTTCCCACAGGATCACGACCCCGATCAGGCCGATCACGTAGCGCAGGGCGCGCTTCTCCACGGGGCCCGCGGTTTGATACCCGCCCCGGGACGCGATCCAGGCCGCCCCCGTCGCCAGCCCGAAGAGCGAACCGGCCGTGGTGAAGATCCCTTCGATCGAGGCCGGCGCAGGCAGGGGTCCGGAGCGGAGCGCGTTTCCCGTCCACGCCGCGGGAAAGACATAACCATCCAAATGCAGGCTGCTTAAAACCCCGGTCACAATCATGAGTAGAGAAACAAGGAAAGCGATCATCACCTGCCGGCCAGGTGTTTTCGTTTTTAGCCAGGCTGCCACCGGATCCCAGAATCGCAGGAACGCAAGCAGAATTGCGTATCCGACCAGCCACCCGGCAATGACATCATGCACGAAATGCATACCGAGATAGAGACGCGAGAATCCGATGAAAAACACAAGGGCAACGGCTGTTATCCACACCCAGCGCTTACCCGCCCTGTGGGCTCTGGCAGCCATTGTGCTCCACAACGCGGCAGCATCCTGGGCGTGACCTGAAGGAATACCGAATGAGTTCTCGACCGAGAGCGCCTGCACCTGGGAACTGATCCAATAGGGCCTTGGACCTGCAAACAGCAGCTTGAAGATGAACTTCAAGCTGTCGCTTGTGGCAAGGATAAACGCGACCCGCAATCCTACCCCTGCATCCACGCTCCAGTAGATCAGAGGTAGAACAATGAAGAAGAAATTTTCAGAACCCAAAAAGGTGAAGAATTCCATTGGCAGTTCAAGCCAGCTGCCAAGCGACTGGATGGCAATGATCCAGTCAATTCCGTTTTGTATGAGGGCATCCATGCTTGTCTCCTTTGAATCTGGAACGCAGGTAAACCTGCCACTGATCTCATCGAGGGAGTGACTAATCCGGCGGGCTAGGCCACAGAGCGCACAGAGCTTTTGAGTTTTTTCTCGGAGAACTCAGTGATCTCGGTGGCGAGGAGCGTTTTATCCCATTCTTTTGGACACTCTCCTCATCGATTACTAAACTTTCTGAACCGATTTTAGGCTAAAATCAGATTCGTCACGCGGCCGTGAATCTCAGCATGCGTGCAGTATCTGTAAAAGTCCACAAAAAGCCGCAGAAGTGCTTTGCTATCGGTTTTCCCAAAAACCCCTCTCCAGTATTAGACTCTATACTTCTTTCTATTGTACACTTACACCCAAAAAATGGAAAAGTTACACTCACAACAATCCCGCTGGTGGGACTGGGCTGCTGTCAGCCTGCATTTCTTCCTGTTACAGACGCTTGCGTCGCGCCTCGTCGCGACCGAATGGACCCCATACCTTTCCCTGATCCAGACCCTCACCTACATGGGGTTTGTCATTGGCGTAGCACTCGGGTACAGCAGGTTTCGCCGGAGCACGGTCGGCTGGTTGACTTTCGGTTATATGCTGGTACTCCTGCTGATCCAATGGACATTGGTTATCGACCAGGACACACCTTTGCGTGAGCAGTTTCTTAGCGTTACCGGGCGTTTATCCTTCTCCACATCTCAGTTCCTGGCAAACCGCGCCGTGCAGGATCCACTCTTTTTCGTGGCTGTCATGTCCATTGCTTTTTGGGTCATCAGCTCGTGGGCGGCTTTCACACTTGTACGCAATCAGAACTATCTTGGCGCCGTGCTGCCGGCTGCGATTGGATTGCTCGTTATCCAAAATTACGACAACGCCAGCCCGGGGCGTTTGTGGTTTTTGGCGGTCTTCGCTTTTCTCGCCCTGCTCCTGCTGGGACGCCTGCAATTCCTGCAAAATAAGCGGTCGTGGCGCGAACGGCACGTCTTCCTCTCGCCCGATAACAGCGCTGACCTGACGAGCAGTATGGCGGTGACAGCAGGGTTGATCATCCTGGTTGCATGGATTGTCCCGGCTTCCCTCTCCAGTGCAGAGTCCGCGGTGGATACCTGGAATCGACTGACAGTTCCCTGGCAGGAGTTCACAGACAGGCTGGAAAATGCGGTCAGCGCGCTGGACTCGAAGAGCAGTTGGAGACGCGGCGAGTTCTTCTCCGCCGAGCTTGCCCTGGGACGCGGATTTCCTCTTTCAGATGACGTCATATTTGATGTGCAAGTACCCGCTTCCTCTGCAGATAAGAAACCTCCGCGCTATTACTGGCGCGGGCGCGTCTATGATTACTTTTCCAAAAATCAATGGCATACTACCGGAACACAGAGGCAGGAGTTTTCCCCGCTGAATGGCCAATTGCCCGTTGCAGATGCGTCGGGGAGCACAGCGGAACGATTCGTCTTCAACGTGGGCACAAGAAGGTTTGCTCTGCTGTATGGTCCCTCTCAACCGGTGTGGTTTAGCCGCGCCGGGACGGTTCTCACTTATCCGGCCGGCGACAGTAAGGATGTCCTTTCGTGGAATGCATCCCCTGCGCTTTTGCCCGGCGAAACCTATCAGATGGATGCCATCCAAATCAATCCCACGATCCAACAACTCCGCGCCGCCGGCACCGAGTATCCGGAATGGATCACCAGCAAATATCTGCAGTTGCCTCCGAACTTCTCGCCGCGGATCAAGGAACTGGCGGGAGAGATCACGGCAGAGGCCGATACACCTTATGACAAAGCCGCGGCGATCACCCAGTACTTACGTGAATCGATCGAATATGCGGCGGCCCTGCCTGAGACGCCAGGGAACAAAGATACGCTCGAATGGGTTTTGTTCGAATACAAAAAAGCGTACTGTGTGTATTATGCAACTGCAGATGTCCTCATGCTGCGCTCGTTGGGAGTTCCGGCGCGCATGGCCGTTGGCTTCGCACAGGGCACCCGATACACCGAACAACAAAACGTCCCCCAGGATGAACGTATGGCGAACCGGTACCTTGTCCGCCAGCGACATGCCCATGCATGGCCTGAAGTGTATTTCTCCGGGATCGGTTGGGTTGAATTCGAACCGACCGGGAATCAGCGCCCACTGGATCGGCCCGCCGAGCGACAAAACTCAGACAATGGAAACGGATTCAATCCAGCGGATCTTTTACGAACAGAAGGCGATCAGCCTCCAATATCAGATGACCTGACTGACGAAATGGACGTGACCATTCCGGAGAGTTCCCGGAGCTTTCCACTCTATTATCTGCTCCCGTTATTGGCAGTCTTCGCGGCCCTGACAATTTTCCTCAGCCGCCGCTATGGCTTCGATACGCGCCTCCCCGTTCTGCTGCGCGCCGCGGTGGAACGCACCGGCATGGATGTGCCGAACTGGATTGTCCACTGGGAGGAATGGGTGAAACTCTCCCCCGTGGGAAAAGCCTTTGAGAGCATCAACTTTGGGCTGCGACAGCTGGAGGGACCCGTCCCGGTTCACGTCACGCCGGTGGAGCGCGCCGCCAAATTATCACGCATCCTGCCGGACAAAGCCTTCCATATCAAAGTCCTTCTGGACGAACATCAGACATCCCTTTATACTTCCAGAATTGCAGACGTGGCACAAGCCCGCCGCGCCGCGGCCGACCTCCGCAAGCACGTCATCCTCGAGCGGATTCGCTATTTGTTGTACGGCAAACCCCGGCGCTGATTTTCCAGATCGTAAATAGCGGGTCTTGGGCGCGTAAAGGAAGCAGTATGGATACAGCCAGGACCAAGTCTATCAATGATCAAGTCATTGCGATTACCCAGCAAAGCGTCAAACTGCGCCACTCGCTGGATCCTGAATCGATTCCCGAAGGAATAGCTAGCGGGCTCAAAGATCTCGAAAATTCCCTCGAAAATGTAAGCGAAGTCCTGATCCCATTTGAACAGCGCTTTAGCCATTTACAGGCGCTGGCCGGGATTGGACAGGTTGTCAACTCCACACTGGAGGTGGATGCAGTCCTGCAGATCGTGATGGACACCATCGTCCGCCTGACGGGAGCGGAGCGCGGCTTCCTGATGCTGCGCGACGAACGCGGCGAAATGGTCACTCGCATCGCCCGCAACTGGGAACACGAATCCATCAACCAGAACGAATTCGCCATCAGCCGCACGATTGTGGAACGCGTCATCAGCAGCGGCGAAGCCGTGCTGACCACTAACGCGCAGGAAGACCCGCGCTTCGGCGGGCACGAAAGCATTATCGCTTTCAATCTGCGTTCGATCCTGTGCGTGCCCTTATCCGTCAAATCAGTATTGATCGGGGTCATCTACACCGATAACCGCATTCGAACAGGCATCTTTACCGAATCGGAGCGCGACCTGCTGCTCGATTTTGCGAACCAGGCTGCCGTCGCCATTGAAAATGCGCGCTTGTTCACCTCCCTCAAACGCACGCTCGAAGAAGTGACCGAACTGAAGAATCTGATGGATGACATCTTTGCCTCCATCGTGTCCGGTGTGATCACGGCCGATGTGCGCGATCAAATCACCCTTTGCAACCGGGCTGCCTCTTCCATTTTGGGGCATGCCTCGGCAGAGATTGTGGGACGCCCGCTCGAGGAGATCATGCCCGCCTTTGCCAAAGACATCCTGCCCCATATGGAATCGGTCCGCAAGACCGAACAACCCATCGTTGGGTTGGAATTCAGCCAGAACCTGCCGGAGCGCGGCAATGTGGATTGGCGCTTTAATCTCTCGCCGCTCAAGGATGCCGACCAAAAGACCGAGGGTGTGGCGATCGTTCTGGATGACATGACCGAACGCAAGAAGCTCGAAGCACAACGCGGGCTGTTACGCAGGATGGTGTCGCCCGCGATCCTCGATCAAATCGACCCGAACAGCCTGCAGATCGGCGGCAAAAAGGTCTACATGACGGTCCTGTTCGCGGATATCCGCGGCTTTACGGCGTACAGCGAGCGGCAATCCCCGGAAGAACTGGTGGCGGTATTGAACTGCTATCTCGCGGCAGCGGCCGACGCGGTGCTCGCCCACGAAGGCACCGTGGATAAGTTCCTGGGCGACGCCGTGATGGCATGGTACAACGCGCCGGTGCCCCAGCCGGACCACACGCTGCGTGCGATCAAGTCCGCACTGGCGATACGGGATGCGGTTGCGGCCTTACATACACAAATGCCGAGAGAGTCCCATCTCGATTTTGGCGTGGGGATCCACTATGGTGAAGCCGTGCTGGGGTGGATCGGCACGGAAAAACGACTCGAGTACACTGCCATTGGCGACAGCATCAACACCTCCAAACGCATCCAGGAGAATTCTGCCAAAAATCAGATTTTGATCAGCCGGGAGGCTTACGAACGCGTCAAGGACGAAATCGACGCCAAGCCGTTTGTCCCGCTTTCCGTCAAAGGCAAGACGCAGCCGCTGGAGGTGTATGAGGTGGTGGGGTTGCGAGTTTTGTAGTTGGGTAGTTTGGTAGTTCAGTAGTTTGGTGGTGTGAGGGTCGAGCAGTTTTCAGTGATCAGTATTCAGTAGGTGGTGGGAGGCTCAGGATGGATGGTGAAATGATCGATACAATGGGCGCTTCGCTCACCCCAATCCAGGAATACTTCAATCTCAACAAAGACAAATTCAGATTCATTGCTCTGGTCTCCCCCACCTGAGAAGCGTGTCTGCGCGGCGCCCGGGCGGTGCACCAGGTATTGGTTGAGGAACATCCTGAGATCGACATTGCAGTCATGATCGTCTGGATCGACATGCTTGCAGAAGACAATCATGAAACTGCGAATTTATCTTCAGGAATCTTCCAGGGCAACCAAGTCCAGCAGTTCCATGATCCAAACTGTTTGCTTGGAAAAACAATTGCGGAGAGGCTGGGGGCGAGAAACGCCACCGCCTGGGATGTATATCTGTTTTTCGACAAGGGGAGCGAGTGGGAAGAGGATCTGCCTGCAGCGCTGGATTGGGCACATCAACTCGAAGATCCCTGGGCGGACCCGGATCACTATGCCTGGGGCGAGGTTTTGCCTGTAAGACTGCGGGGAATCATCGAGAAGCTAACGCGGAATTAATCCCAAACCCTGCTCACAAACTTCACCAACTGTCCCAGGCCCTGCGGGATGGGCGCGGTGTTGATATATTCATGGACCGTGTGCGCGCTGCCGCCTGTCGTCACACCGAGTACGATGGCGGGATATCCCTTGCTCAACGGCACGTTCGCGTCGGTTGACCCCGAGATGAGGCCCGCATCCAATCCCTGCTCGCGCAGGCAATCCCTGCCCAGCACCACAAGCGGATGACTCGCGGAGATCTCGCCCGCAGGCCGGTGCCCAATCACCTCTGCTCCAAGATTGATACCCGGCTTATTCGCGTGCCGGATCAACTTTTCCACCGCCGAAACCAGCTCCGCTAATGTCGCCTGCCCCTCTGAACGCAAGTCCAAATCGAGCGACGCCTCCGAGGCGATCACGTTTACCGATGTCCCACCCGAAATCTTCCCGACGTTGATCGTCGTGCGCGGATGCGAGGGCAGGGTTAACGAGGTCAATCCCACGACCAGTTTTGCCAGTTCATGTACCGCCGAGGGCTGGCCGTAATCGGACCACGAATGTCCACCGCCGGTACGCGCTTTGACGCGATAACGCCTGACTCCCACGGCGCGATGGTAGACATGTCCCAGCGCCAACCCTTCCAGCACGAGATAGGCGTGCACCTCTGCACCGAAACGATCCACAATGGCTTTCATGCCGCGCAGGTCGCCCAGCCCCTCCTCGCCGACATTTGCCACAAACCAAACGTCGCCGCGCAATGGGATCTTTTGTTCGCGCAAGGACCATAACAGGCCGAACAGGGCCGCGACGCCCATCGAGTTGTCCCCCAGCCCGGGCCCATGGATCAGCTCGGAGCCCCGTTTGACCGATAGGTCCGTCTCGGCTGGAAAGACCGTGTCCATGTGGGCGCTGACGATCAGCGGCCTGGCCTTTCCCTGTCCCGGAAAACGTGCAAGTACATTCCCCATCTCGTCGACGCAAATATCATGCAGCTGCTCGTTGACAAACAGACCCTCGATGAACTCGGCCCGTTTCTCCTCATGGAAGGTCGGCGCCGGGATCTGCTGGATTTGAATGGCGAGCTCGATCACACGATTCACAATATCGTTCATCACACTTCCCGTACCATTTCTCTCAACGCGCCCAGACGCGCCTCTGCCAGCCCGGGCAGCACATCCAGTGGATAGAACGCGCCGCTCCCCTCGATCTTCAACGAGGCCGAGACGTTCCCGTACAACACGCCTTCCAGGGGATCATAATCTTTACAATAGCCTGCAATAAAGCCCCCGCAGAACGCATCTCCCGCGCCGGTGGGATCGGCAAGACGGGCAGGGTACGCCGGGATCTCCCACTTCCGTTTATTGTTCGTATCGTACAACAACTGGCCGCGTGCGCCGCACTTGATCACCACATACTCGCAGCCATACATGGAGACGGCCTGCGCCATCTCCCAGACATCATGCGTCTCGCCCCAAAACAGTTCACACAGCTCCTCCAGCGACGGCAGGAAGGCTGTCACGCCGTTGAGCAGGGCCGGTAATTCCCGCCGGGCAGTTGGCAGCATGGCATCCGGGCCCGGATCCAGCACAAAGGTATGCACGGAGCCGCGCTTCATCCCTGCGATCAATTGCGTCTGTGTCACGATATCCATGGCGCACAACAACGCGGCGCGCGCCGTCAGATAGTCACCCGGAATATCGGTTACGTTCAGGATGCCTTCTGCGCCGGGTCTTTTACGCACATCGGCAGGCTGGTATCCAAGCAACGACTTTGGGAATGTCATCTCGCGCCGCGCAAAATGAGAGACGGGATTGATCCGGTTCGCCTCGAACAATTCGTTATAAGCCACGAATTCCCTCACATCGATTTTTCTGGGAAGGACGCGGATGCCGCAGGTATCGAATCCACGCGCCATGCACAGATTCAGCCATTCGCGCGGATAATCATCCCCAACGCGGCTCACCAGGCCGATACCTGATTCCCATACCCGGAGCCCCGCCGCGGCGTACAGCAGACTGCCTCCCGGCGCATCGAGCCGCGCCGGACCCGCAGGCGGTATAAGATATTCACGTGTCAATTTGCCAAAGATCAGAAATTGGGGCTCCATGTCAACTCTATTATAAAAGAAAAGGTGACAGTTTTCTGCGACTGTCACCTGGGATTAACCTCTTTTCCGGCGGCGGGAATCACTCAACAAAAGGATTGGAGGCGGGCACGTGCTGTGCCTGCTCGATCGGCAAAAGGAAAGTAAATGTGCTGCCTTTGCCTTCCTGGCTTTCCACCCAGACACGTCCCCCGTGCAATTCAACCATTGCTTTTGCAACAGAAAGTCCCAATCCCATCCCGCCGTAACGGCGGGTGAGATGCGTCTCCACCTGGAAAAACCTCTCGAACACGCGCGGGAGATCCCGGGTTGGGATGCCGATGCCGTCATCCATGACACTCACTTTGAAATGACCGGTATCCTCCTGGACCCTGACCATAACATGCCCGCCGGCTTCCGTGAATTGAAGAGAGTTCTTGACGAGGTTGCTCAGGGCGATGCTGATCTTGGCTTCATCCACATTTATGTAACAGGGAGCTTCGCCCGTCTCACACTTTAGCGTAATGTTTCTTGAATTCGCCTCATCCTGAAACAGGAGTGTCACGTCCTCGACGATCTTCACGAGCGAAACCTTTTGGCGTCGAACACGTGCCGCCCCGGTTTGGATATTATCCACATCAGAGAGGTTCTCGACAATTTCCTTGAGCTTTGTGGCGTTTCGAACGATGATATCCAGCTGCTGGCTGTATTGCGCGCCCGCCAGTTCACGCAGGAATGTGGCATGGCCGAGGATCAAGCCCAGGGGAGTCCGGAGTTCATGGGAGGTGATGGCGATAAAGTCCGTTTTGAGACGCTCGAGTTCGGCAAGCTCGATGCTGGTCGCCCGCACCTTGCGCTGCAGGTTGGCAGCTTTAATGGCCTGGGCTGCCAGGGCGCCCAGCGTTTCCAAAATAGTGAGGTCTTGTTCGGTATAATGGGCCCCGTCCTTTTTGTTGAGCGCCTCCAGCACGCCTACGACCTCCGCGCGCACCAGGAGCGGGACTGCGACAAGCGAACGGGTTTCATGCTTTGTCACATGATCGACCACCTTGAAATGACGTTGATCGAGTTTCACGTCCTGGATGATCAAGGGTTGACCCCGCCGATAGACCCAGCCGGCCGCGCTGCCATCCAGAGGAACGCCCACAGGCCGCAGCACATCCCGCTGGAACCAGTGCATGGCCAGGAAACGCAATTCCGAGTTGGTTTCATCGTACTCGAGGATGGAAGCCAATTCGCTGCTGGTTAACTCGGTGGCCTCGTTGATAATGGTCTGTAAAAAAGATTCGAGATCGGGTGTCGTGGTTAAACCCCGCACAACTTCCAGCAAACGTTCGAGATGATCAGTGCGTTCAGTAATGGTCATCCAATGCATTATACAACATTGGCTGCATACAAGAATAGTCGTTTCATAACAGGGAATGTCTAAACCTGTGGGCTGGCCACAGAGCTTTTGTAAGACCCTGAGGGTCTCGCTCGCTACGAATCGTATATCTGTTAGGGTCTACAAATATCATAAGGAGATCCAATTTCATGGCAAACAAAAAAGTACGCGTCGCAATTATCGGTGTGGGGAACTGCGCCTCCTCGCTGGTACAGGGAGTCCAGTTCTACAAGGAAGCTGCAGACGATGCCCGCGTCCCGGGGATCATGCACACACGCCTGGCGGGGTATCACATTCGCGATATCGAATTCACGCTGGGGATCGACATCAACGTCACAAAGGTTGGCAAGGATCTTTCCGAAGCCATCTTCGCCGAGCCGAACAATACCTATAAGTTCGCCAAGGTTCTGCAGCTCAATGCCCCGGTCGTGCGCGGCATGACCCACGACGGACTTGGCAAATACCTTTCCGGGATGATCACAAAGGCGCCCGGTCCGACGGCGGACATCGTCAAACTGCTCAAGGATACAAAGACCGACGTGGTCGTCAACTTCCTGCCGGTCGGTTCCGAGATGGCGACCAAATGGTATGTGGAGCAGGCCATCGAAGCAGGCTGCGCCTTCGTCAATGGCATTCCTGTCTTCATTGCCTCTTCCGAATACTGGGCAAAGCGCTTCCGGGATGCCAAACTGCCCATCCTGGGAGACGACGTCAAGTCACAGGTCGGCGCGACCATCCTGCACCGCGCCCTCGCCACGCTCTTCGTGGATCGCGGCGTACGCATCGACCGCACTTATCAACTCAACTTCGGGGGCAATACGGACTTCCTCAACATGCTCGAGCGCGAACGTCTCGAGAGCAAGAAGATCTCCAAGACGAACGCCGTCCTCAGCCAGATCCCCTACGAACTCGATCACGATAACGTCCACGTGGGTCCCTCGGACCATGTCCCCTGGCTGACCGACCGCAAGTGGGCGTACGTCCGCATGGAAGGTACCACCTTCGGCGACGTGCCGCTCAATGTGGAAGTCAAACTGGAAGTGTGGGACAGCCCCAACTCCGCGGGGGTCATGATCGACGCCATCCGCTGCGCCAGGATCGCACTGGACCGGAAAATGAGCGGTCCCATCGTTGGACCCTCCTCTTATTTCTTCAAGACCCCGCCTCAACAGTTCCGCGATGACGTCTGCCGCGAGAAAGTGGAAGCGTTCATCAAAGGGGAAAAGGAATAAGTAAAAGGTTAGTTAAGTGTAGAAAGTGAGAAGGTGTGTTATAAACTAACACACCTTCCCAACTCCCAAAATAACTATGAATAAATCGAAACGATCACAACTTACTTCTTTCTTTTTGCTGCTGACAGTACTCCTCACCGCCTGCCAGCCCGCGCCTGCCTCCACCCCGGACATGGGCGTCGCGTACACCCAGGCTTTCGAAACCGCGCTCGCTCAACTGCAGCCGACGGCCACTCTCCTCCCAAACGCAACAGAGACATCTGTATCTGTCCCCACGGTCATCACAGACCGGACACCACCGGCGCTTCCGTCAACGTTCGTGGCAACCCAGCTCAACAAATTGGATACGCCGCACACGTACATCGACGATACCTGCCAGTACCTCCATAATAAGTGGAATTCCAGCAATGCCACACCGGGGACCATCGTGATGGTCGTGATGTTACACGGTATTATTCGAGAGAAAGCGACCAAGATACATGATATCAGCGTACCGGACTTTAAGAGAATGATGAAGGACTTGAAAGATCAGGGCTTTGAAGCCATCAACGCCACCCAATTCGCTGATTTTATGGATCACAACGCAAAAATCCCGGCGCGTTCCGTCCTCCTGATCCAGGACGATCGCCATTTCGCCGAAAACTTTAATGAGCATTTTCGTCCCTACTGGGAGAAGTGGGGCTGGCCCGTGGTCAACGCATATATTGCGAAAGATGAACGTCCTGACTTATGGGCGGAAAACGCCGCCCTGGCTGCCGAAGGTTGGGTGGATTACCAGGCACATGGCGTCATCCATAACGAGAACATGACCGACGCCTCGACAGACGAATTCCTCACCGGCGAATTACAAGGTGCGATCACAAACCTGCAAAAGTATTACAACAAGACGCCGGTTGCCATTATCTGGCCGGGTGGCAACTTCGGAGTTCGTCCGGTGCAATTCGCACGGCAATATGGCTATCGTGTTGGCTTCACCGTCAATCCGCGCGGTCCCATCATGTACAACTGGGTGCCGCTTGCCGATCAAGCCGACCCGGCGCGGCCTGCCTATTTAGCAGAGGGACATATCAACGACCCGCGCATGGTGCTGCCGCGCTATTGGCCCGCTCAAGTAAGTACAGATCTGGACACTGTCCGCAACATCGGCAATGAAGCCGCGGCGTATGCCGAGCAGAATAAAGCCGCAGAACTGGAATACTACGACATCATGTGCGCGCCGACGCTGGGACAAATGCCATAATATCCTCGCGCTGAGCGGAAGGGCTGAGCGCTTTTCGAAGCCCTGTAGACGACCCTGGCACCGTGCGGCTTAAGCCGTACCAGGGCAGGTGAGCGCACGTAAGCAGGATAGTTAGACTTCCAAGTGACCCGCGCTTCGTTCGCGTAGCACTCAGCGCGAAATATCGGGGGGATGTATACTTAATGCAAGATGGATTTCCAACCTTACATCCCTGGCATGCTTCCGGCGGAGCCGGGGCCGCTGGCGCGGTTCACGCCTCCGCTGGAAGATGGCGTCATCTCCACATGGCTTCCGCTTCACGCGCCACCCTTCGACGCGGCTCAGGGCAGGCCCGGGAGCTGGGTGCTGGATCCATTCGGTTTTTCCTCCCGGCTGGTGCTCGAAGCCGCGCGCGCCGGCTACCGCGTGCTCGTGACCGTGAACAATCCCATCTCACGCTTCCTGCTGGAGATGTCCGCGGAACCGCCCTCTGAAGTGGATTTCAAAGCTGCTTTCGCCGACCTGGCTGCCGTGAAAAAAGGAGAGGAACGGCTCGGCGCGCATTTACAGTCGCTGTATCTCACGGCATGCGAAAAATGCGCCGCCGAGATTTATGCCGATTCCTTCCTCTGGCGCAAAGGTGCAGACGCTCCCTATGCGCGCGTGTATACCTGTCCGCATTGCGAAGATGCCGGTGAACGGGTTGCGACCCCACAGGATATCGAAAAGGCAAAGCAGATTGCCGCGACGGATGCGCTGCATCGTTCGCGCGCCT
>Ga0105098_10000174_pt1 | contig 20423 bp, 31 predicted proteins | sample PPLLak21cMay2015_FD_79137 | JGI IMG/M metagenome (GOLD analysis project Ga0105098, IMG submission 79137) | Freshwater sediment microbial communities from Prairie Pothole Lake near Jamestown, North Dakota, USA - PPLs Lake P7 Core (1) Depth... | ecosystem: Environmental > Aquatic > Freshwater >... | reverse complement strand
CAAAGACATTTCTTCCTCCTAAATTGTACAATTTTCCCAGGTGTCTATAAGATCATCCTTATGGTCACTAAAGACCTCGGCCTTGCCATCTATTGTCCAGATTTGGTACCGTAATCTGTAGGGCTTCTCTGAAACAACAATACTCCCTTTAACAGGGAAAGTAACTTCTGCTCCAAAGGAATTCTTCTTGACAATATGCACCCCAATTACTCTTTTCCCACTCCTGGTTTTGTACTGGACTCTTTCTTCTATTTTCATATTCCCTCTTAAAGCTAGAGTTTCTCGAAATCCATTTCACCTAAGATCAGAGTCTTCTACAACTTATACTTCCGCCTTGCTTTTTCAGGCAACAACCCGATAAGGAACTCAATTTCCCGTTCACAGGCATCGCAGACAGGCCCCACTTCGTTTTCCATTTCAGGTAAAGTTCTGGTATCAAATGGACCCCATGTGGCATCAACAAAGTCGTAGTAAGGAGTCCTAAAACATTGGATAAAACCAGTCTTCAAATATACAGGGCAGTTATCGCATACACCAAGGTTCTCATAATTAAGATCTGAAAACATCTTACACAAGGGACAGTTGTACCCTCCTTGGTTTATCCCTATTCCTTGGGCAATCAAATCCCATTTCGCAATACTTCCTTCTATTGCTTTTATTACTTCTTTATTCATACCTTCCTCTCAGTCAACGAAAGTGATATTCTCGGGGTACACTATGACCACTTCGCCACCATCCAACTCGACAACAGCTACTTGGTACGTATGAAGGTCGCCATTTGTTTCAGAAATGGTATCAGTCCCGAACTTATGGAACCACCCTTCCCTATTCTCGGCGGCACGCCCTCTGTCCCACGGGTTTCTCCCAATAATTACCCGTACTCTACGCTTCATACTTCCGCCTTGCTTTTTCAGGCAACAACCCGATAAGGAACTCAATTTCCCGTTCACAGGCATCGCAAGCCATTTCCATCTTATATTTGTCCAACCCCATTTCCGGCAAAGTTTCCTCAAAGTCGAACCCTGCCCAGCCAACAAACTCTGTATAAGGGGTCCCGCCACACTGAGTGTTTTTAGTAACGAGGAATACAGGGCATTCCTTGCAATCTCCTGTACTCCACCCTCCCCCTCTACAAAACATCTTACACAAGGGACAGTTGCTACCTCCTTCGTTCAACCCAATCCCCTGGGCAATCAAATCCCACTTCCTAATACTTCCCCTCAACGCTATTATCGTTTCTTTTTTCATCATTCCTCCTTACTTGTTGTCATCGTTACACTTTCGACAAATATGGAAGGCGGGTTCTACAAATACCCATCCATTATAATTTTCAGGATATTCTTTTCCGCAAATATTGCAGGTATTCTGCAATAACCGTGTACATCTCTCACATGCACATCCCACTACATTATCTGGGACTTCGACCAGAGTCTTACATATCAAACATTCAATTTCTTTCACACTCTCCTCCTAGTATCCGTATACATTAAAAGGAAACGCCAGCTTCTTCAACTCCTCTGCCTCTTCAAAGGTCATAGCGAACCACGCCTTGCTTTCTTCTCCATCCCTTGCAAGTCCACCAACGTACAGATCAGCGCATGCATCAAATACTGCATCCCTTGTCATCGTGGCCTTTGGCTCCTTTCGATAGTCAAATTCCCCATTGACACTCCGTAACAAGTCACTCCCACACTGATCCCATTTCTCTTGCAGTCCTTCAATAAACTTTTCCCTCATGAGCAGCCCTCCAGGAACTCCCTTACAATCTTGCCAATCCCGCTATCTTCCAAGGGCCTCTCCCACTCGGAATAATCTCCAGGTAATACCCGATAGTCAGGCTCAAGCCAGGGAGGCGCAGTACAGCGATACGCATGTACATCCCTCCTCCCAAAAGCCCCATCATCCTGCAGACAGTAATAAACTCTTTCACCAATGGAGTTTATGTACTGATAGACTATCCTGCAGAACCCCTCCTCTACATAATAAATCTTGAATTTGATCATTTCTCACCCCAAGACGTTAAAGTGAAAGTGGACTCCTTCCCTTATTGCCTCATACCCGATGAACACAGGGAAGTATCGTCCCTCCTCATTCCGATACACAATGTATCTCAACTCCACCGGCCAATCCCCGTACTTCTTCTCCACGGCCTTTACTGCATTTTCCTTGCTGGCATAAGTTCTGGGTGCCTCCAGTTCGATTAGTTTTGTTCCCACCACAATTCCCCCAATCCGCTTCAGGCTATTATGGAACCCGCAGTTAGGACACAGTGCAGTTTTCTTGCCGTACTCTTCCCGGTACTTAATCTGTAAACTTTTTGTCCTGCCACATCCACCACATGTACCTTCGATTGATTGTGCCATACAAATCCTCCTTTTCTGCTTAAAGACAGTAAACACTTCCCAACTGAACTTAATTTCTTACCTGAACTTCTTGCCTATACTCTGGGTGTACTTACCCTTGCCTTACTTAACAGTACCAAGGGCATATTCTATTTGCAAAATCTATTTTACTCTCATTTCCCTTTGTTTCCCTTTATTTTATTGGCTTTTCCCAGCTTATGCAAAAGAGTCCTCTCTCTTTTAAGACTTATGAGTCGTATTTCTTTTTATTGCTTTTCGGGTTGCGATTCTGGTTTGAAAGTCGTTGTTCTGGGGTTGATTTGATCCTTGGTTGGGGCCTGGAGTCTTAATTCCGGGGTTGATTTGGGGCCTGGGAATCGATTTTGAAGTTGATTTGGGGCCTGGGGGGAGCCTCACACCCTCACCCGGTCAGAATACCGTAGTATTGTCCTGGCAGATCCCGAAATCTATTTGGACATAGATCAGAGACATCCTCAGGCCGAGGCCCCGACCAACACCACATCCAGTCCCCAGAACAGACTGGGTATCTGGGGGTGGATTGACCAGTGAATCCAGTCCTTGTCCCCTGGCCGGGGCTTAGTAGTTCACTACCAGCACCAAAAGATGTATTGGGAAGCCATCTAACAGAGTCTGTATTGTAATTCTAGGGGCAAGGCAAGGCATAGGTAGCCACAAGGGGCAAAAGATGAGTACAGAGGCAATTTGTGGTCCTGGAAATAAGGGGTAGGATTTGAGGCACAAACAAAAAAGGGTCCCAAGGCAGAATGGCTACCCTGGGACCCTTACCGCCGTACCACTCCCCTAAAGGGGAGTGGGTACGCTGGGGGCGGTCTACTTGTTGGCCTTTGCGGCCCGACCGTAGGTGGCGGAGAACGTGGTGCGGATATGCGCGGCAATCACATCCAGCCAGGGCTTGCACGCCTTGCCCTTTTCCTTGGCATCAGCCCACACATTCTTCAGCCGCCGGGGGAAGCCAGAAATCACGGTGGCCGTATCAGCTTCCCAGCCAACATGGTTACGGACGCGGGTGGCCTGGGCCTTCTCGCTTTCACGGGTTTTCTTGCTGGTTTTGCTCGTGCCGGTCACGGCGGAGAGGCCAGACAAGGTAGTGTTCCCATTCAGGAGGGCCATATCAATTTTGCCGCTGTCGCTGGTCAGCAAGTGCCCGAACGGGGAATACTTGCCAATCGGTTTGTTGCCAACAATGGCAACGAGCTTGTTGACGGCTTCGGCCTCGGTGGTGAACTTGGCGACGTTGACGTAGTTTTCGTCCTTGCCCCCGACTGCCGGGGTGTGGACGCGGGTGGCCTGGGCCTTGGTCTTGGCCGGGGCATTCTTGGTTTTTGCGGTTGCAGTCTTCTTCATTGGGTGCCTCCATAAAAAGGGTTTTGGTCTGTGCAGGTCACTCACCTGCTGTTATTATATATATAGCATGGCCGATGGCTAATTGCAAGGGCTATTTCAATCTATTTTCATCTGTTTGCTGATTCATTGTAAAGACTGAAAAAGGCATTGATGATTTCGTTGTGATCGCAGTTCTTCCCCATCCTGATTTTGGGAAAGGTCAGTGTCCAGGTCTCATTAATGAAATCAAACAGAAAGGTGTTATTACCTTCCTTGTATATGATTTCAACCATTGGAGTACATACAGTCGCCAGGGCAAGCATTGCATAAAGGATGCTAGACGGTGGGGCCGTCCTGTCGATGGGGATGACACTATCCCCATCAGAGTCACTGATGATGATATCGTGTGATTCTGCGGTGTAGATGATGGATTTGCTCATAGTTATCTCCTTGTTGGATGCCAAAAGGCAAAATCTATTTTCATCTTCAAATCCCGAAATCTATTTGGGTTTAGATCAGGGACATCCAGGCCGAGCTGGCCTCGCGCTTATCAATCCTGCGCCTTATCTTGTGGCAGCGTCTTTTCAGGGCGCGACGCCATGCCCTGGATAAAACATCTACGATTTCACGCTTGGTGCAATCTTTCATTTTTATTCCTCATCAGGTGGGCAGATGATGTAGCATGCAGGGCACAGATTCACAGTCATATAGCCATCGTAACAACCGAACACGACGTCAGGGCTGCACCCACACTTGTCGCATTCAAAGGCATCAGCTTCATCCACAGTCTCAATGCTCATGTGAGTGGGAACATCAATGTCATCCTTGCGCTCAACGCGCACAATTATCTGCTTCATTTTGTATTTCCTTTGGTTAAAGGGTCGCTGCATATTTGGCGTCAGCGATTGCTTCAGCTTCTTCATTGTGCAGGTGACAGGAGCAACACAAGGGGCCTGTGATCTTGCCGTCATTGCCTTGTACAAAGAAAGCAAAGTCAGTCCGCCAGCCACATGCACATGTGAAGTACGGACCCATTGCCGGGTTTGCCCTCTCACTACTGACCCTCAGGATTTTGTTGCTTTCGTCAACTGTTACGCTTGCGATAAACCTGCTCATTTTGGTCTCCATTGGTGTAGGTTCATTTATACCCGAAGGGTATAAATCAGGTAAGCACGACAACGTGTGCTTTCAGGACGCGTTCACGTCCCTTGCCTTGGCACCGCTCGATGATCATGGCATCAATCTCATTTGCCACAATCGTACCAGCAACCATCTGTGCTGCCTTGGACGGCTCATGCACAACCAGGCGCACGGATGCGCCACACGCAAAGGCCCTTTCGGCCCTGAACCCTTCAGTTGGACTCAACATAGTAGTACTCCTGCTCGCTGGCGTCTTTGATTAGCATTTGACACAGTTCCTCGGGTGGATAGTATACTTCCACCTGGGCCTCAAACCAGATGCCATTGCACTCAACTTCCTGAGTGAACAGCATCCGCTTGGGCTGAACTGGTCGCCCCTCAAACACTGACAATCCCAGGCCAGCCACCGCCCCGATCATCAGGGCGGCAGCGGCCATCTTCATGGCTGTTTTGTTCATAGTTCCCTCACTTCATCAGGGCAATCGCCCTGATCATGTCGGCCCTGTTGATACCATCACGGGCGTCACGCAGGTCGTTGAGGGACAGGTACTCAAGTCCCTGGTACTCAGGCACCAGCCGTTTGATAGACCGCAGCAGGTCACCGTACTCTTGCCATTGCTTACGGGTGACGTCCTTACGGCGCGGGGCGGGGATGGTTGCTGCAATTCCCCTTGCTTTTTTGATGGGCTTGGTCTGGGGGATGGTGGGCTGGTTGACGGTGATCTGGGCCACTACCTGCCCGTTACGCCGTCTGACAATGTTTGCCTTCATGGGTGCCTCCATTTGGCTTTTGGTTTTCGCCCTTGGCCTTATGCCCTGGGCCTATTATATATATATCATGGCAGATACTGAATTACAAGGGTGACTCAATCTATTTTTGAATCTATTTTCATCTTCATCTTGAGGTTTCTGATTCTTGTTTCTTTATTCTAAATCCCCAGGTCTATTTAACGAACAGGTCAGCTATCCAATCGGGGGGAATCCCAAGGGTCTTGTGGAGTGAAATAGATTGCTGTCGGGGTTACATCTTTGTTGCTCGTTCAGATTTACATTTTTGAAATCCTTTTTGATCTTTGGGCGGATCCTGGGGCCTCGGCCTCGGGGTTCTGAAACAGGAATGAGATTGAGAACAGGATTGGAGGTTATGCGCGTCCGCGTCGTGTTCCCGAAATCTATCAGGCGTAAGGATCAGAGCATCTGGAGGCAGATTAAAAAAAGTTAGTTGAGGCTAACCGGGGTGAATCTGCCAGGCAGGTTTGCATTCGGCGGCGTGACACAAAAAACGCGCAAGTACAGCAAGTTAGTTGAGGCTAACATGGTGTTTTTGCTATGGCCTGAAAAATGGCCTGAAAAATGGCCTGAAATGCTTTGCCATTACCAGCAAAAAACCTGCTACCAGGTAGCATAAATTTATACCACAATGTGACATGCCCTAAAAACGGGCAAAAATGGCCCTATGTTGCGTTTTCATTGTTATGGTTAATACCCTACACGGGCATGTATAAAAACAGCATGGCATGGCAAGGCATAGGGTAAGGCAAGGCATAGGGTAAGGCATGGCATAGGGTAAGGCATGGCATGGCATAGGGTAAGGCATAGGGCAAAAAAAATGGCCTCAAGGCTGTTATACCTTGAGGCCATTTGCTGATTCAAGTTGTTTAGTCAATCACTTGCTTTGCTTGCAATGCTTTGACTGTTGCGCTGTTAGGTGCCTTCAATACGTCAATCATGGCCTGAACCAATTCACCAGCAGCAGGGGCAAGCAATTCAGTAATGAATTGCTGTTTAATGTTGTATTGTTTCATTGTAACATTGCCAAATTGGCCTTGACACTGCTTATGGTTCAGCCAACCATGCGTCAAGTACGTATTGTTACGTATGCCGAAATGCCCCTTGAGCCTGTCAATTGCTGCTGCTGCATCAAACCGCCGACCATACAAACCTTCATACCTTGCCCAATCAATAAGCAATGCGGTTAAATCAACTTTGCCCGTGCTTTGCATGGCTTTAGCAGCAGCAAGCAACATGTTGTCAAGGCCTCCGGCCTTACTTGCTGCTTTGTGGCCTAACCATGTAAAATCACCTGACTGCTTAATATTGAATTTTGCCAAGTCAAGCAATACATTTTTACACCTTGCACTAAGTACCAACACACAAACGGGCAGTGTTGCTAGTACTTCACGCGCCTTGCTGTTTAGTGTGGGTATACCCTTGTGTACTGTTGGTACTGCTGCTGCTGTTGGTACTGCTGCTGCTGTTGGTACTGCTGCTGCTGTTGGTACTGCTGCTGTGATTGCCTTGCCCTTGCCCTTGCCCTTGCCCGTTACAACTTCACTTGTGTTTTTCATGCTGTTCACCTTTGTGCTTATTTTAGGCTATTGCCATTCAACAGCCCTTACCCTATAGCAGGCCATTGCATAGTTTTTTCAGGCCATTCATATATGGCAATTACCTAAACCTTGCAAAGTACCAGCAATTCACAGCCACAAGCCGTCGGCCCCTTTGAAAAAACAGGCCGGGGGGCGGGGGACGACAGCCTCTCATTTTCGACACCCCCTGTAGTATGCGAAGCATTTCTACACGACAGAGTCGATGTAGTATTTTACTTTTCTACCGAGGCCCCGGACCAGACCTTTACAGAGCCCCCGACCTCCCCCAAACCAAGGAACCTAAACCCTATATTTTTAGAATCTGACGGAGTGTAGTATTTTTGTTGTCTATTTTTACTTGACACTCTTTCAAGAATATCATATAAGAGTAGTATGAAGATCTCATTACGCATAGCAGGTAGAGTAACCTCAGTCCAAGTACGGGACAGTATAGCCTCATTGTACTGCACTGTCAGAGGGCACGATGGTATCTCTACTCGACAGTGCTGGCACCTGATACAAGATGCTGTTCACAAAGCCGCTGGTTCCTGGAATGGGAATGGCAAGGGACTTGGGGGCTTTGTCACTGATTCTCTTATTGCTGACATACTGGAAGGCGACATGTCACTTGAGTACCAGAGGCTGTGTAAGGAACTCGCGGAGGATTCATCATGTTGACCATGAACGGTGAACAGCGAAAGAAGATTACCAAGATACGCGAAAAGGTTCGGATCAAAAAGGAGAAGTTGCTTGCCGAAGCAGCAGAAATCCCTTGCGAGATGGCAGAAGGATTAAAAGAGGCAAAGGTAATCACCCTGTATGATAAAGAACCTTGCTCGGAACCAGGATGTACCCATAATGCGGTTGGCAATGGTGATAAGTGCCGGAGACATGGAGGGGAGCGGCTGGTACGAGAGAATTTACTGCCTGATGAGTTCATTCCTGATACAGTCCTGAGAGGGACTAATTTTGACCCTGCCTTTCACCCCATTGAGTTCCTGAGACTTGCCAAGGAAGGAAATAACGAAGTAGAGATTGCTGCTCTGTTCAATATTTCTATTTATACGCTGCGGGGGTGGGCTGAGAAGTTCGAAAGTTTCAATACTGCTTATGAGATCGGGCAGAGTATGTACGAGGCCTGGTGGCACCAGCAGGGGAAGAATAATTTGGATAACAGAGGGTACAATACAGGACTGTTCAAGTACATGACGATGAACACCCTCGGATGGAGCGATAAGAACGAGAGTAAGAATTTGAACGTGAACGCTGGGGTAATGATTGCTCCAGCGAAGGTTGATGCCAAGAGTTGGGAAGAAAAGTACGGAGGAAGAGATGGGAGTGAAGGAGAATCCGAATAGGAAGGTCCGGTGTGTGGAAACGGGGAAGTTTTATGTTTCCATCAGGCGGAGAAGCCATGCCCGGTACCGAAGTTGGTGGTTTTCCCACTCTGAGTATCACCTTGAGCTGCTTGCGATACACCGTTCCCTCAGTGAGACTCCCCAGGTGAACGAAAAAAGGAGTAAAACACAGAAGAAACGGTTCAGGGACAACCCGGAACTGCGGGAGGAGTATTCAGAACTCAGAAAAGAGTGCTGGGGAAGACAGGAATTTGTCGATTTAATGAAGGAAAGGGGGTGTTTGGCCTTAAACGGGACCAAAATGTTCAGTGATATGCAGAAATGCCTCAACAGGGAGCGAAATTTGCTCAAAGATGGGAAGGTTGTTGTCAGATTCGAGCGTGGAAGGCGTAAACGCAGTGTTGGAGTGGTTCAGAAATGACCGTTGCCTTACGCACCAAGAAGAATATGACCATTTGGGAGCCACACCCCGGCTCCCAAGAGGCTTATATGGCCTGTCCTGCACGGGAGGCCCTGATTGAGGGGAACCGAGGTGGGGGGAAGACTGATGTTCTTTTGATGGACTTCTTGCAGCATGTCGGGCAAGGGTACGGGGCTGCTTGGCGGGGGGTTTTGTTCCGGGAAGAGTATACGCAGTTGACGGATGTTATCAACAAGTCTCTGAAGTGGATAAGGCAAATATTTCCAGATGCAAAGTGGAATGGATCTGAGCATAAGTGGACATTTGGGACAGGTGAAGTGCTGTACCTGCGATATATGCGGGTTCCTGCAGATTACTGGAACTATCACGGCCATGAATACCCCTGGATAGGCTGGGAAGAGTTGACAAACTGGGCGACTGATGAATGTTATTTGAGCATGATGTCCTGTAACCGCTGTTCAGAGTCTGGAGTGCCATTAAAAGTCAGGGCCTCATGTAACCCTTCAGGCATAGGTCACGCATGGGTGAAGGCTCGGTTTATTGACTCAATGCGTCCGTATCAAATTATCACTGACCCGGTAACGGGCAAAACCCGTGCTAGGATACAATCAAGGCTGGATGAGAACAAGACTTTACTTGCCGCCGATCCTGATTACCTTAATACCATCATCGCTGCCACTGCTGGGAGTGAAGTAAAGTTCAAGGCGTGGGTGAAAGGGTCTTGGGATATCATCGTCGGCGGCTTTTTCTATGATGTATGGGACCCAAAAATTCATGTGCTGCCCCACTTCAAGATGCCGAGCAGTTGGTACGTACTGAGAAGTTTCGACTGGGGGTCACAAAAACCATGGTCTGTATCATATATCGCTGAGTGCAACGGGGAACAACCTGAAGAAGAAGAAAGGGTTAAGCACAACCTGCCATATTTTTCCAAGGGGACTACTGTAGTATTTGACGAGATTTACGGCTGGGATGGGGCAACCCCGGACGCAGGTGATGGGGCGACCAGTAAAGAAATTGCAGAAAGGGTCAAGGAGAAGGACAAGAAAATTCAGGAGTTCCATGGGATAAAAGTCCATTCAGGCCCAGCGGATACCCAAATATACGAAGTGCGGGATGGAACGAGTATTGCTGCCCGTATGGCACGTGAACGGGTAGTATGGAAAAAGGCGTATAAAGGCTCTGGTTCCCGTGTTGCCGGTTGGGATATTATGCGTACCAGACTGAAGTCCGCTCTTGATAAAAAAATGGAAGCGGAACATTTGTACTTTACAATTAAAGCAAGACATCATATAAGAACCTTACCACTGATGCAAACTGACGAAAAGAAAATGGAAGATATCGATAGTAAACTTGAGGATCACGCCATGGACAGTTGCAGGTACGGTTTGACTCGCAAGTTAATTGCTATGACCCGCAAAAAAGTTTCTATGTAGGGGAAATATGGCTATCAAAGGCAAAAGTACCAAAAAAGAACCGGCAAAGGCTGTTATCCCCGTCCAAATGATATTGGGCAGTGGTGATGCTTCTCAAACGCACCCTGACTATGACGAGTCAGTTACACAGTGGGAACGAATCCGCGACTGCATGAAGGGGGAGGCACGAATCAAGGAACTCAAGGAGAGATACCTCCCACGGCCAGCCGGTATGTCTGGGGAGTATGCGGGGGCATACACAGATTACCTTGAACGCGCCCATTTCCCTCTGATCACTGCATACGCTCTTTCCGGTGCCCTTGGGGTCATTATTACCAAACTCCCAGAGTTCAACCTGCCGAAACACCTTGAGTACCTCAATGAGGAAGCCACCAAGGATGGAAACACCTTGCAGCAGTTGTTTCTCGATATGATTATCGAGGTACTGCAAACTGGTAAGGTGGTCATTGTCGTTGATATCGTTCCTGAGACCAATCAGTTCAAATTTGTCAAGTACAATGCTGAGAACTTTACCAACTGGAAGGCAGAGACAATTGGTTCCCAGAAAAACCTGAAACTGGCAGTCTTGAAGGAGAGTATCCCTGAGGGTGTTGATATTTTCGCCCACGACTATGAAGATGTGTACAGAGTGCTTCACCTTGATGAAAAAGGTAAGTACACTTCCAGGCTTTTTGGGGAAAAGGGGGAATATGTAGATTTTTTTGCTCAACCAAACCTCAAGGGCAAGAAAATTGACCAGATACCACTCTTTGTAGCTGGTTCCATCAATAACTCTGTAGGGCAGCAGCCAATACCGCTCCTGGCGGTGGCAAACTGTTCTATTCAAATATATCGAAAGGAAGCAGACCTCGCCAACAGCGAATTCCTTTCGTGTAACCCCACTCTGGTTCTGTCAGGGGCAAGTACGGATGATAACGTACCGAATGTTGTTGGTTCTTCGGTTATGATTACCCTTCCTGATCCTGCGGCCAGAGTTTACTATACAAAGACTGATACAGCAGCCCTTACCCACGTCAAGACACATATAGATGACTTGTATGAGGAAGCTATCAGGCACGGTGTTTCAATCCTTGATACCAGGAAAGGGGTCGAGGCGGCGGAGGCTTTGCGTATACGCCAAGCTACTCAATCCGCTTCAATCTATTCTGTGTATCTATCAGTCCTCAATGCTCTCAAACAAGGGCTGGAACTGATGTGCATATGGTCGGGCAAGGACAAAAATGAAGTCGTTGTTGACGCTCCTCCTGCCCTGACCTTTGGCATACCAGACAGTGCTGTTCTTAAGGAGATCATTAGTGGATTTGGGAGCGGGGTTGTGCCCCTGCCTGTTATTCATAGGTACCTTGTTAATAGCGGTCTTATCGATCAGCGGGTTTCGCTGAAAGAGTACATAGAACAACTTGAAAAGTACAAAGAGTACATGAAAATTTCGAGTGCTATGCAGGGTCTTACCGTCACTGGCAAAGTCAGAGACGATGCTGATGACAAGAGTTCTTCGGGTAAACCTAAACCGGGAGATGGCAAAAGCCCCGATGGTAAAGGTTCCGAGGAATAAACTGGAAGTCCCCTGGATATTTTAAACGGTCATCTTGGGGATGACTTAACCACATTCTCTGGAGGAGAATACCATGTTTGATTACATTGAAGACCCGGCTTTGAAAGCCAAGGCAGAGGAAGAGTACAACGCTTCGATTGTCACCATTAATGGTGGTGTGCAAAAGAAAATTGACGAGGCGGTGTCCGGGTTGAAGACCAAGAACGATGAAATTCTGGGGGAGAAGAAAAAGCTCCAGGATATGCTTGACAAGTTCAAGGATATCAAGGATCCGGTCAAGGCCCTTGAGGCCCTTCAGCTTCTCGACCAGAATGAGTATGCACAGCTTATCAAGGACGGCAAGTTTGAGGAGGTTCTGGAGAAGCGCGTTTCCACTGCCACTTCCAGGTTGACTGCTGTTATTGATGAACTGAACGGCAAGTTGGAAGTTTCCAACAAGGAAGGCAGCACATACAAAAGCAAGTATCAGACCAAGGTTATTGAGGATGATATTCGCGCTGCTGCCATCAAAGCCGGTGTTCGGCCTGAAGCCCTGGCAGATGTCCTCATGCGGGGGATTAATGTCTTTTCCCTGAGCGAGGATGGGCAGGTGGAGGCTCGTGACAAACAGGGGAACCTTATTAAAAATAAGGACAAGCTGATCATGACCCCGGATGTGTGGGTGGATTCCCTGAAAGAGTCTGCACCGCACTACTGGCCTGATTCTGAAGGGGCTGGTCTTACAGGGAATAACCTCCTTGCAGAGTCCGACTTCAACAAGAAGGCTGATGCCCTCCTTGCAAAGGGCGATTACAATGGTTACCGGAAATTGAGGGCAAAACAAAAGGCAGCGTAATTTTGACCTTGACTTGTTCTTTACTTCCGTATAAGATTAGTTATACCATCAAAATCCCACTGTCTTGGGGACAGCGACCAGGGGTCTTGGGATGAGAAAGAAGATAAGTAAATCGGCCACACACTAACTTTTAATCTTTTGGAGGAAAAATACAATGGCAAATATTTGGGAACATCCCACAATCATCGCCGCCGAGGCACTTACCCATCTCGAGGACGCTCTGGTCATCACGGGTATGTGTACGAAGGACGAGACCTCGGAGTTCAATACCCGTGCCAACGGCTGGAAAAAGGGAGATACAATCCCGTTCCGGACCCACGGCGACTATGTAGCAAAGGAGTTTGTATCCACCATCGAAGTTCAGCCCATCAGCACCTCGACCCGGTCGATGGTTATTGAGAAACATCTCGATATTTCCGTCGAAGTAACGGCCCGTGAGGAAGCAATGGAACTGGATTCGTTCAGCGATCAGGTTATCAAGCCTGCTGCCTATCGTCTGGCAGAATTCGTTGATACTTATGTTGGTACCAAAATCCTGCAAGCGGCCGGAATGTACTACTCATCCGACCTGTTTGCGAATGCCGCCGACGTTGCCCTGGCCCGTAAATACGCCACGCTCCAGCAGCTTTCGATGAACCGTTTCTCCCTGTGCAACTTGTCCCTTGAGGCCAAGATGCTCGGTCAGACCTGGTTCAACCAGAGCCAGACCCGTGGTGCGCCAGGTGTATCCTCCCTGCAGTCCGGTATCATGGGACATGTCATGGGTATGGATTGGTTCTCGTCCGTGGCCTTCCCGGTCCAGGCGTACACCTGTGGTACGATGGTCTGCGCCGTCAATAACGGTGCTGGTGGAAACACCAACAACAAGATTGGGGACGAAAACCTGATCGTTGACACCCAGACCGCTTCCAAGGTATTGTATGCCGGGGATCGTCTGATTGTTGCCGGTCTCCGTCGGCCCCTGATCGTCAAGACCGCAATCCCGGATACCAGTGCAACCACCACCGTCGCCCTGGTTGACCCGATTACGGAAATCGTTCCGGACAATGCTGCTGTGGTTGTACTCGGTTCCGGCCTGACTATTGATGTACTTGGTGCCATTTTTGATGACCGTTCGTTGGCGGTCGCCTTCCCGATCCTTGATGCCCCGCAGGACCGCGTCACCGCGACCGCGTCCAATAACGGTGTCAGTATTCGCGTCGTGAAGGGCTATGATCTGTCCACCAAGAAGACCACGCTGTCCATGGACCTCCTGTGCGGTGCCTTTGCTTTTGACCCGCGCCGGATCACCCTGTTAGGTGATGCTACCACCTAATTTTTAACCTGTATCGAGTGACGTGGGGCTTCGGCCCCACGTCTTTACACTACACCTTTAAAGAGGTAAGAATCATGCGGAAAATGTACAAAGATGGTACAGAAGTTACTGTCGACCCCGAACAAATCCCCACCATGAAAGAAGCGGGATGGTCAATGACAAAAGACGAACCAAAGGTCAAAGCAGAGCATAAGGTCAAAGCAGAGCATAAGGCCCCGGCCGAGCATAAGGCCCCGGCCTCTGATAAAGCTGAGGAGTCAAGAACCAAACGGACCACAAAGTAGGTGACGTATGGCCCTGGATGCTACAGTCGGTGGAGTTTCTGCCAACAGTTACGTTACACTGTCAGAGGCAGAAGCGTATTTCAAAGATCGAGCGCATGTGGCGGTATGGAATGCCCTGGCTTACGATGCCAGGGCAAATTTCCTAATCACAGCCTCCCGCATGCTCGATTGGTACTCAACTTGGAAGGGTGACAAAGTATCGTACACCCAGTCCATGGACTGGCCCCGTACTGAGGTACTGTATCCAGACGGCACTGATTACCCAAGTAATATAATCCCATCCGAGGTCAAGGTTGCAGTTTTCGAACTCGCCTTGTCCTCGGTTGAGACTGACAGGTCGGCAGATCAGGACCTGGATGGACTTGCTGAGATAAGGGCTGGTTCTCTTACCCTTAAAACTGATTCCAGTTTACGGGGTAGAAAACCAAACCCAATTCCGGACAAAGTAAAGAACATTATCAGTGCTTTTGTGTCAAGTGCTGGTATAGGGGTGGTAAGGTTAATGAGAGCGTAAAATGAGTCTGAAAACCATCTTCTTGAAGGCTGCTGATACCATTTTCAAGGTGTTTGACTCACTGGTTCACGAAGCGACGTATGTTCGTCTTACTGGAACAGAGTGGGCTGATGAGACTCCTGTTCCAACCACGTACCCTGTAGATTTAATACTGGAAGGTTTTTCCCAAAAAGATGTTCAGACTTTACCGTTTTCGGCATTGATACAACCCACAGATATGAAGGGGCTTGTGAGAGGTGTACAGTTACCAAGGCCTCTGAAGACTGAAGATCTTGTGCGAGTTCCTGCTGATGATCAATTCCCGGTTGCAAGGGAATTTCATGTTGTTGCTTGGGATGTTGACCCGGCAGATGCGGTGTATACAATTCTGTTGAGGGAAGTATAATGCCTGATTACGAGAGACACGGTTTAACTGCACGTGGGTCCATTGTAACACCCCTTCAGGTATTTGTGAAATATCTAAGGAGTGATGTCAACAGGATACTTCCAAGAGAAAAGCTGGAGGCTTTTCTGACGGTGGGGCTTGACCTTGAGAAAAGATTAAGGGCAGCACAGCCAAAGGTGTCTGGGACATTTGCTGCTGGTTGGAAAATGGACGCCATAAGTGCAGATGGAGTCACCATCGTAAATGATGTAAAATATGCTGCTATACTGGAAGGAGGCGTGCTGCCTGGGAATAAACCATGGCCTAACCCAACGAAGCGGGTTGTGAACTTTGAGGGAAGGCATTGGTCTTCCAAGGCCCCTGGTGGCAACATTGAGAAAATGCTGAAGGCTCCATATGTATTTGCTGATCGTGCAGCGCACATGTTGGCAAATAGAATGGTGAACGCATTTTTCCAACCAGGTAAAATCGATGAAACCATGTATCCAAAACAAGGTGGAAGGTTGTACTCCTTCCCTAAAAAATAATGCAACAGCGAGAAGCAGCATTAGGGGTAATTTATCAGAGGGTAAAAGCCCAAAGGGAAGCCTTGGGCTTGCAGTCCTTTATAAGGACGCCGACCCTCCCGATAGATCAGAGTAAACTGCCCTGCATTTACATGGATGAAGGGGTGGATGAGGTTGGTGAAATTTCAAGCCGTTACCCTGCTGGTTACCCATCCCGCAGGAAAATGGAAGTTATTCTTGAAATGGTCGTCAGCAAAGGTTACGATATAAAGCAGTTATATAGAAACGTACGGAATGTGGTTTTTACGGGAGGTGTCAACGTGGCCGATGACTCCTTTATCCGTGAAATTCGTACAGAAGGACCGACAGGTTACGGCCTGCCGGATGTAATTGGGATGAGGCTTGTATTGGCCTTATTCTATACGGATGATGGAACTTAATATTTATTTTACCTAACGGAGGAAAAACAGATGGCTCAATCTCCCAATACCGACAACTATGTCCTTGGCAAAGGTGTCGTGTACTTCAACGAACTGGTAAGCAACGTGTACCAGGGCGAAAGGGACTTGGGTAACGCCCCTGCATTTTCCTTCAGTGTCGCTGTCGAGAAGCTCGAACATTTCAGCTCCCGTGGTGGCCTGAAGGCAAAAGACAAGGAAGTTATCTCCCAGATCACCCCGAGCGTTGCTTTTACCCTGGACGAGATTAATGCCGAGAATATTGGCATGCTCTCACTTGGTGCCCTCAGTACAGTTACTCAGATTGCTGGTGTAGCGGAGGCTGAAGTAGTCACCGCTAATCTGGGTATGCGTGCTACCACAGTCTACCGAGAAATTGGTTCATATCGGTTGGCTCATGGTACCGTTACAGGTGGTCCTTTTGTGGTTGGTACCACAATTGTCAGCGACAATGCAAGTCCTGGTAGCGGTACAATCGTAGCGGTTGGGACTGGATATGTCGATGTGGTTGTTGTGAGCGGTGTATTTGCTAATGCTGATACGATCAGTGTTTCGGCTATTACCGCTGATATGACCGCCGACCCTGTATGGACTGCTGGTGTCATCTTGGTTCAGGATGATGCTGATGCGGTTACCTATGTCGCTGGTACTGATTACTCGGTAAGTGCGCTTCTCAAAGACGACAAGATTGGCCGAGTGTTGGTTCTTTCGACTGGGGTTACTATCCTTGAAGGTGATGAACTCCATATCACCTACAATTACAAGGCGGTCACCTACTCGCAGGTAAAGTCGTTCACTAAGACTACCATTGAGGGTTTTCTGCGGTTTGTTTCTGACAACCCCGTTGGTACTCAGCAGGAGTTGAAAATCTGGCGTGCCAGCCTTACCCCGACTGGTGATACTGCCATGATTGGTGATGACTGGTCAACCCTCGGCTTCCAGGGCGAAATCCTGAAGGACGAGACCGGGCATCCAGCAAGTCCGTACATGGATATCAACTTCCTGTAAAAGAATGGTTTTTTAGCGGCACTGACAAAGGGGGCCGGTTTTCGGCCCCCTTTTTGAAAACTCAAAAGAAGGGTAGAACAATGGCTGAACGAATCAGGATTACATCTGAACTGGATGAACTGTTTCCAGGGAAGGTATTCAAAGTTGGCACCCAGCACATCGATATCAAACCGTTGGGCATCGCCAAACTAGCTTCTATTTCAAAGAAGCTCAAGTCATTTGGTGAGCAGTTGGGCAAGGAAGGAGTTACCTGGGATAACTACAACGATAAGGGTAATATCCTTAAGATTGCGATCACGCTGCTTGACCAGTTCCCAGAGGTTATGGAGGAAGCGTCAAACATTGCGAAAGAAGATATCCAGCTTCTACCCATCGACCTTATTGTAGAGTTGCTGAATACGATTATTGAGGTTAATCTTGCTTCCAAGGAGAAGCTCGAAAAAAACTTCAACAGCTTGGCGGAGAAGTTTCAAATCAAGAAGGAAAAGTCTCAAAAGAAGTAGGACTTTTTGATGTTGTCCAGAACCTTGTGGCTCATGGACATTCTTGGTCAAGCATAAAAGAGTATACGCTCTCTGAGATTGGTGCCTTCCTACTGGCAGTCCGTAACGAGGAGAAACGTATAAGGGCAGAGAACCTGTCAGCCCAATGGATGGGATCTAACTTAACAAAAGAAGGGTTAGACCAGATGCTATCCGAATTGGGGGTAGATATCAGCCAAAAAGCAGAATCCGCATCGCCAAAACAAGTGCAACAGGAATGGAAGCGTCTTGCTTCATTCATTAACAAGGAAATGCGGTAATGGCTGATAATATCAACAAAAGAGTCTCGATCACAATCTCGGCAGTAGATGAGACTGGTACTGGGATTGGGTCTGTCGCTACAAATCTCACAGCGTTACAAACTTCCATCACAAACATAATGAAGGGGATCAGCAACCTTGCCGATGTTTCGGATAGGATTGCTGTTTCCCTTAGTAAGGTTGATTTTAAGAATACAGGCATTGATAATTTTGCCCTTTATGTCAATGAACTCAAGAACATTGACATTTCAAAGTTTGTCAATAGTGTCGTCAAACTGAAAGAACTCAGTGGGGTTACTGTAGACCCAAGTCTTGCCAATCTTTCCACTTTAAAAGAACTCTCAGGTATTACCTTTCCTTCGTTTCAGAAACTCACCACCTTTATATCGAAGTTAAAGGAAGGTGGTGCTACTAGCCTCCCTAATTTTACAGAGTTTGCCAACGGCCTTAAAGGGTTTGCTGAGATCAAGATACCTGATAATATTAGGACGCTTGCTCCTGCCCTCAAAAGCCTGAAGGAAATTGGTGGTAATTTTCCTGATCTTGGGAAGGTAGCTGATGCCCTTGTTAAGTTTGCATCTATAGGGAAACTCCCCTCAATTGGCCCGTTCGTCAAAAACTTACAGGCACTATCAGCAACTCAGTCATTTCCAGACCTGTCACAGATCGCTGACGCTCTTTTAAAACTAAAAGGCGTGGGTAGGTTGCCTGTTTGGACAAAGTCCGTAGAGAGTCTGAAATCACTCGGGAAAGCAGCCGAGGGAATTAATGTTGGTAAGTTTGAACCCATAGCGAAGGCTATGGAGAAGTTCACTGGGATGGGGAATATTCCCAGCATTACTGCGTTTGTCAATTCCCTGAAAAAACTGGAGGGTTTGAATATCCCCTCACTGGGTGTCATCATTGCTCAGATTCATAAGCTGGGCAACGCCTTTGCCAAGATAAACCAAGCCAGTCCGTTCATCACTGCGATGAATCAGATAGGACAAGCTGCCCAACAGGTTACTCAGAATCTTCAGCAGACTACCCAGGCAGGGAATCAGCAGCACACTATGTGGGAGAAGTTGGGGGCAAAGGTAAAGAACTATATTGGTTATCGTTTGATTGCCGATTCCATTATTTACCTGAAAGAAGCGTTCATGGCTGGCAAGGATGCCATCATTGAATACGACCAGGGCCTCAAGAATATCCAAGCCATTACTCAAGCCACTGACGCCGAAATGAAGAAGATGGGATATACCATCGAGCATGTGGCCTCACAAACGAAGTTTTCCGCTACTGAAATTTCTGATGGCATGGTGATATTGGGCCAAGCTGGTTTAACTGCTGAGGAGTCTATTAGTGCCGTCCAGGCCGTTGCTGATTTGGCTACCGGCACCATGCAAACAATGCAGGTTTCTGTGGACTTGATGACTTCTGCTCTGGTTATGTTCAATATCAGGGCTGAGGAGTCAGGTAGGGTTGCGGATGTGTTTGCCAACGCCGTAAACAAGTCCAAGTTGACCATAGAAAAACTTGTCACCGCAATGAACTATGTCGGCCCGGTTGCGGCTGATCTGGGCATTACCCTGGAAGAAACTGCTGCTGCCCTTGGTGTGCTGTCGAATGTGGGTTTGCGCGCGAGTACTATGGGTACAGGACTCAGGCGTATTCTCTCTGAACTTGCAGACCCATCCGAAAAAATGAAGGATGCTGTAGAAGAAGCGGGGCTGACCTTGGATGAACTGGACCCGCGTATTCAGGGCATGTCAAAGGTTGTGTCCAACCTTGGCATTGTCTTGAGTGACACCAGCAGGGCTTTTGATCTGTTTGGTAAATATGGGGCATCTGCTGCATTGGCACTCACCGCTGATGTGGATGCCTACAACGACATGATTTCTGAGGTTAAGAGGTACGGTACTACTCAGGAGATGGCCCGTAAGCAGATGGAAGGTCTCCAAACCTCGCTGAAGAACTTGTTTGATAAGTTAGGTCTGGTTGCCATCGCCTTTGGCAGGGCCGGGGCCACCAATGCCATGAAGGCGATGATAGATGCATCCAGGAGTTTGGCTGATTCGCTGGTGTGGCTCGTGGATAATGCACTTGCCCCTTTGATAGCTGGGTTCCAGACTCTTGCAAGTGTCACTTCCCCACTGCCGAATTGGTTTGAAACTATTATTTATCTGGTTGGCGGGTTGATTATTGCACTTGGAGGCCTTTCAAAAGCAATGGTGACTCTTAAGATCACTGCGCTTGTAACATCATACCAGAATCTTAGCACGGCTGTTGTTAAAGCAACACAGGCCACAACTGGCTTTACGACTGTGCTGGTAGGACTAAGGACTATCCTT
>Ga0105098_10000173_pt1 | contig 20431 bp, 21 predicted proteins | sample PPLLak21cMay2015_FD_79137 | JGI IMG/M metagenome (GOLD analysis project Ga0105098, IMG submission 79137) | Freshwater sediment microbial communities from Prairie Pothole Lake near Jamestown, North Dakota, USA - PPLs Lake P7 Core (1) Depth... | ecosystem: Environmental > Aquatic > Freshwater >... | reverse complement strand
TCGACCTGTTCGATCGCGGCTCGTCCCAGTGTTTCGCTTGTCGTGGCAAGGATCGCCGGCGACGTGGGCCCATGCTCCGCCTGGCCGAGAAGATCACAGGCGACGACGGAAGGGTCGGCACTCGCGTCGGCGATGATCATGATCTCGGTCGGCCCGGCAAGGAGATCGATCCCGACCCTGCCGAAAAGTTGGCGTTTCGCCTCGGCCACGTAGGCGTTGCCCGGCCCGACGATCATGTCGACCGGGTCGGAGCCCTCGAGACCGAAGGCCATGCCGGCCAGCGCCTGTACCCCACCCACACAGAAGATCTCTTCGGCTCCTGATTCGGCCATGGCCCAGAGTTGAGGGCGGTGCATGCCTCTTGCGTCGCGTGGTGGCGCGGCGCCGATCACGCGTGGCACACCCGCCACCTTGGCGGTGGCAACAGTCATCACGGCAGAGGCGATCAGGGGATAGAGGCCTCCAGGGCAATACGCCCCCACCGAGGCCACGGGGATATGACGCTGACCGAGGAAGACCCCAGGCAGAGTCTCGGTCTCGAAGTCGACCATCGTCTCTCGCTGCAGCCGGGCAAAATTCGTGACCTGATCGATGAGGAAGCGTGCACTCTCCTCGACGGCTGGGTCCATATCCCGATAGGCAGCTTCGATCTCGCTGGGATCAACCCGAAATGAGGGCGGGTCCCAGTCATCGAGTCGGGCGGAGTGGCGGCGAACCGCGGTCGTTCCTTCCCTCTCGACGTCCGAGATGATCTGCGACACCGTGTCCGCAACCTCGCGATTCACCTCGTCAAGAGTGGGGACAGGCTCTTTCAGGTAAGTGAAAGCGGACGTGTTCACGGGTCGGCGATTCTATATGTTGCAAGACGGGCGAATCCCGGGTAACACCTACCATCTGAATCCCGGCAAGGAGGCCGCATGCTCGGCTGGATCGACGACATCGAGAGACTGACCCTCGACAACGAGACCTTCCGCACGGTGCTTCACACCGGAAAGCACACCCAGCTGACCGTGATGAGTCTCGCCCCAGGCGAGGAGATCGGTTGGGAGTCACACGGCACGCACGACCAGTTCATCCGTCTCGAGCAAGGGCAGGCACGTGTCGAATTCGGCCGAACCGAGGATGCGGTCGAGGAGACGCATGAGGTTCAGGACGACTGGGCCTTCATCGTGCCTGCGGGGATATGGCACAACGTAGTGAACACCGGGGACGAGGAGGTCAAGCTCTACTCGCTCTACTCACCACCCGAGCACCCGGACGGCACGGTCCATAAGACCAAGGCGGAGGCCGACGCCGACGAGCATTGATGCTCAAGGTCACGGTTTGACTGCCGACACGGCCAGATACTCGGCTCGACCGGCCTTGATGGTCTCGACCTCGACCGAGGTGTAGTCGATCACCTCGAGCGAATGCTTCAGCCACTCGCCGCCGGCGCCGTCCAAGCCGTGACCTGCGCTTCGTTTCAGTTTCCTCTCCACGATTAGCAGCCGGCCTCCAGGGGCGAGAACTCGTCGCACTTCCATCAACCCGGTGTCGGCATCGGCCCAGTGGTGATATGTCGAAACCGAGATGGCCGCTGTGAACGTGCCGTCCTCGAATGGGATCGCCTCGGCAGATCCCAGACGCACCTCTGCCTGAGGGACCCGCTCGGAAGCACGCTCCACCATCGATGGACTGGGATCGATCCCCGCAACCCTCGCCCCGGTGGCAGCCGCATGCTCGAGGGCCGCGCCCAGACCGCATCCCAGGTCGAGTAACCGATCGTCAGAGTCGACTCCGATGCGATCGACCGCGGAAAGGTTGCTCTCCGGGTTCTTGTTGAACAGCGAGAAGAGCCACACCTTCAGTGCGGACCATCGTTCAACGTCGGGGGTGGGGGTGGTCATCGCATCAACGTCAGAACAGGCCCTTGGTCCCGCCCCCGTCGACCGAGATGGCCGTGCCCTGGATGTGACGGGCCCGAGGCAGACAGAGAAAGACTGCAAGCTCGGCGACATCCTCGGTGGTGCCCAACCGTCGTATCCCCTGGCGTTGGATCGTCTCTTCCAGCACCTGCTCGGGTCTCTTGCCCTGGGCGGCGGCTTGGTCGGTCATCATTTCGGTGAGACGCTCGGTCTGGACCTGCCCGGGATGAATCGTATTGACGTTGACGTCATCGATGAGACCTTGACCCGCCAGCGCCTTGGAGAAGTTGGCCAGGGCGGCATTGACCGATCCCCCGATGGCAAACCCCGGATTTGGGGTGCGGGCCATACCACCGACGATGTTGACCACGGATCCGTGGCTCGCCACGAGGTGGGGCCAGAACAGTCTCGACAGCCGGACGGCCCCGAAGAACTTGAGGTCGAAGCCCTCCTGCCACACCTGGTCGGAGAGCTCGACAAACGGGCCGCTCTTGGTGGCACCGGCACAGTTGATGAGGATGTCGACATGATCGAACAGTTCGGTTGTCTCGCGAAAAAGGGTCTCACAACCTTCGATCGTCGACAGATCAGCTGGGACCGGCTCAGCCCGGCGCCCGGTAGCGGCCGCGATCTCTATGGCGGAAGCTTCCAGCGTGTCAGCACTACGAGCGGAGATGACGACATCGGCGCCTTCATCAGCCAAACGCCGAGCGATTCCCTTGCCGATGCCACGGCTTCCGCCGGTGACAACCGCGACTTTGCCTTCCAACTCCACGATTCCTCCGTTACTTGGAGTGAGCGAGGCTAACGAGACCTAGGGGTTGGCGGCCCCACGTAACATCCCGTGGTGGCTGCCAGCACCATCGAGGCGGTGGAGACGACCGCGCTTCGCTTCCCCCTGTCGACGCCGATCACGACTGCTCTATCCACATACACCCACGTCGATGCCACCGCTGTGCATCTGCGCTCGGCCGGAGGGGTGACAGGATTCGGGATCACGGCCGGTCTTGGCGGCATGGCCAATGTGGCGATCAAGCCCTACATCGACGCCGAATTGGCTCCCCTCGTCATCGGACGGGACGCGCTCGCCCCCGAATCCGTCTGGCACCGCATGTGGAGCCCCAACAAGCCCCGGATGCGAGCCGGGCTCGGGGTTTGGGCCCTGTCCGCCATGGACATCGCCTGCTGGGATCTGGTCGGAAAAATTGCCGGGTTGCCTGTACACCGCCTCCTCGGCGGGTTCACCGACGATGTACCGGTGTACGGAAGTGGCGGCTGGCACAGTCTGTCCGACGAGGAACTGATCTCGGAGTGTCAGGCTTTCGCCAAGCAGGGGATCACCGCCTACAAGTACAAGATCGGTGATCCCCGGGACCGGGAGCGAACCGAGCTGCTCCGTCGAGAGATGGGGGACGACTTCACACTCTTCGCCGACGCCAACCAGCGGTTCACCGTCAATGAGGCCCTGGAAACGGCCAGGATGCTGGCCGATCACGGGGTGGCTTGGTTCGAAGAGCCGGTCCTGGCCGACAGCACCGACGATCTTGCCGAGGTGGCCGCCACCTCCCCGGTTCCGGTGGCGACAGGGGAGAATGTTTACTTCGCATGGGGCTTCCGGGAGATCTGCGACCGCCGAGCCGCGTCCTACCTGCAACCGGATGTCGGTCGATGCGGCGGGATCACCGAATTCGTCAAAATCGCCCATCTCGCCGACACCTACAACCTCGCCCTGAGCAGCCACCTGTGGCATGAGCTGTCGATAAGCCTGGTCGGGGCCAGCCGGAGCGGGTTCATGGTCGAGTACGCAGAGCTCATCCCACCCGACGCCTTCACATTGCCCTTCGATGTCGTCGATGGGCGGATCCGTGTGCCCGACGTCCCCGGCCACAGCGTGGAGCTCACCACAGATGCGCTGAGCCGATTCGCGGTCGAGACGTAGCCATGCGCATCGAGAAGCTGGAGATCCATCCGATCACCATGACCCTGCGCAGCCCGATACCCATGTCCAACGGGGTGATCGAGAGCACCGGGAACGTCCTCGTGAAGCTGGTCACCGACGACGGCACGACCGGATGGGGTGAGGGAGTGGAGGCGCCGTCGCTGACCTACCAGCATCAAGCCGACATCGTGTCAGACCTCGAGATGCTCGCCCCACTGGTCGTCGGGACCGACCCGATGCGGCGCAACGAAGTCTGGGGTCGATTGACCCAAGCCGATCCGTCGGCGGCGACCGCCATCGGCGCCATCGATATCGCCCTTCACGACCTCGGGGGCAAGGTGCTCGGCGTCCCCGCCTCCCAACTGCTCGGCGGTGCGGTCCGAGACAGGATTCCTGCGCTGACCCTCGTCGGTAGTGGGGACCCGTCGACCGACGCCGAGAAGCTGGCCACTCGTCGTGAACAAGGATTCCATTGGTTCAAGATCAAGCTCGGGATGGCCGCCCCAGATGCCGAGTTGGCCACGCTGGCCAAGGCTGCCGAACTGGTTGGGGAGGAGGGTGTCGTCTGTGGCGACGCAAACGAGGCGTGGAGTGAAGATGAGGCGAGGTCCTTTCTGGAACAGGTCGACCCGGACCGCGTCCGTTTCATCGAACAACCGGTGCCCCGCTCGGACAGAGATGCCCTGATCCGATTGGCGGAATCGGTACCCGTAAAGCTCTGCGCCGACGAAAGCGCGGGAAGCCTGCAGGCCGTGGTGGGTTTCGCCGGCACGCCCGTAGGCGGGGTGAGTCTCAAGCTGATCAAACACGGCGGGATGACGGGGGTGATGCGGGGCGCGGCTATCTGCTCCACCAGTGGTCTCGGGATCAACCTCGCCGGCAAGGTGATTGAGTCCAGCGTGTCGGCGGCGGCGAACCTTCATTGTGCAGCGGCGATGGATGCTGTCGATTTCGGGTGCAGCCCGGCCAATCAAGGTGTCGTGCAGGACGTCACCGAATCCCCGATCACCGTCACCAACGGCCATTTCGCTATCCCCACTGCCCCCGGCCTCGGCATCGACGTCGACGAGGGGATGGTACGCCGCCTCTAGCGTGGCACCACCCCACGCGGCCGCAGCCTGGCCCCCACTGCGGCACGACACAGATCCTCGACCGTCCTGGCAGCGTCGGCTGCCTCGTCGGGGTCGGGGAAGAACCCGAAACAGCCGGATCCGGAGCCAGTCATCAGGACGGGCCCGCCCCACCGGATTCGGAGATCCGCCATGAAGTCGGCCAGTGACGGTTCCAAATCGAAGGCTGCCGGAGTGAGATCGTTTCGGACCGGGATCCCATCACGCAGGCATGGGGGCAGAAGGCGCGGCGGGATGGTCTCGCCTTTCGGGCCTTCCATGCTGTCCCATTGTCGGTAGACCTCGGCGCTGGACATCTCGACCGGGGGCACTGCCACGGCCACGGCGAATCCTCTTAGAGGCTGTAGAGACTCGATCTGATCACCGATCCCGGTCATCAGCAGCGTGCCACCGGTGAGAAACAGGGCGACATCGGCACCGATCGCGGGTGCGACCTCGTCCGCCACGGAACGTGAGACCTTTCCGATCTCGGCGGCGGCCAGAAGTGTGGCGGCGGCATTGGAGCTCCCCCCACCGAGCCCGGCTCCGATGGGTATCTGCTTGTCCAGCCGGATGTCGAGTGGTGGGACGAAGCCTCGGTCCCTCATCGCCTGCAACGATCGGCTCACCAGATTGTCCTCCGGATCCAAATCGGCGCCTTTGATGACGAGATTGTCCTCCTCGGACCCCTCGACTTCGAGGAGATCGAGCCAGTCGATTGTCTGGACCAGCGACTCGACGGGATGCATCGCGTCTGCACGAGGCGTCTCGACGAGGAGGGCGAGATTGACCTTGGCGGGCGACTCGTAGACGGTCACGCTCGAGCCAGCGCCAGATAATCGGCCGGGGAGAGGTCCTCGGCCCGGGAGGTTGGGTCGATCCCGCTTCGCTCCAGAACGGCCGCCGGGTCGTCGAACACGCCGGCGAGCGCCCCACGGAGCATCTTTCGTCTCTGGTTGAAACCGGCTGCCGCGATCTCGATGGCCCGCTCGGCACCGTCCGGCGCCGGAACCCGATCCAGGACGATGACCGCCGACTCGACACGGGGCGGCGGGTAGAACACCTGGGCCGGAACCGTGAAGGCCAGTCTGCCCACGGCATGAAGCCCTATCACGACCGAGGGCAGGCCGTATTGCTTGCTGCCCGGCCCGGACACGAGACGCTCGGCCACCTCTCTCTGCACCATCACCACGAAGCGCTCGATCTGGGGGACGCGACGAAGGGCGTCGAGGACCAATGGCGTCCCGACGTTGTACGGGAGATTGGCAACCATCACCCAACGACCACCTTTCAATTCCTCCGCGAGGTCGGCGTCGGTTATGTCGAGAAAGCGAAGCTCGACGGAGAGATCCCGGGTGACCTCGTCAAGCACGGGAAGAAGCCCGGCATCGATCTCGTAGGCGACGATGTGGGCGCCGGCGGCGGCGAGAGCCCTGGTCAGAGTCCCCGTTCCGGCGCCGATCTCTACGACCTGGTCTCCCGGGCCCACTCCGGCGACGTCCACGATCTTCCGGGTGATGTTGGCATCGGCGAGGAAATGTTGGCCCAGCCGCCGCGACGGCGACACACCGTGACGGGTCAGCAGGCTGGCGATCTCGGACCTGGTCTGGGCGGTCACCGGCCAAATACCCGGGATGCGTTGGCCGACGTCACCCGAGCCACTTCCTCGACTTCGAGACCCCAAACTTCGGCGAGGGCTGCCCCGACCAGAGCTACCCAAGCAGGCTCATTGGGCTGTCCGCGATGTGGTGGCGGGGCCAGATACGGGGTGTCGGTCTCGACCAGCGCCCGGTCCGGTGGCACCTGGGCCGCCCCCAGCCTCACCGTATCCCCGGTCTCGAATGCGACCGGCCCGGCGTAGGAGAACGTCACTCCGAGATCGAGGTAGCGACGGGTCCACTTGGGACCCGCAGTCCAACAGTGCATGACCGTCTGCGGACCGACCCCTGTGTCCTCGATCACCTCGATCACCTCGGCGAAGGCGTCCCGACAATGAACCACGATGGGCTTCCCCAGTTCGAGGGCGAGCCCGACATGGCGGCGAAAGACCCTGATCTGATCCGATCGCGCCGACAGATTGCGATAGAAGTCGAGCCCTGTCTCACCGATTGCCGCCGCCATTGGGGCCAACTCGGTGAGTTGGGCTCCCTCTTCTGGCCAGCGGCCGGCGTCATGAGGGTGCAGTCCGACAGTGGCCAGCACCCGACCGGGATGCTCTGAAGCCAGACGGGCCGCCCCCTTGGAGCTCTCCAGATCGACACCAGGAACCACAACCCAGTCGACCTCGGTGGCCCGCTCCAAGAGCAGCACCGGGTCGCGTTCGTCGAGCTGGAGGTGACAGTGGGTGTCGACCCATTGCATGCCGGGACGGTACCCGGGCACCGGTGCGAGCCCCCCGGGTAGGCTCGCCTTGGGGAAGCTGAGGTGGATATGGAAACTGGCATTGCCCGAAAGATCGACGACCTGGGACGGATTGTGATCCCGGCCGAGACGAGAAGGCTGTTCAACATCAGGGAAGGGGACCACCTCTTCATCGCGGTCGAAGGAGGATCGATCGTGTTGCGCAAGCTCACCGATACCTGCACCTTTTGTGGGTCGGAGACGAAAGTCACCCAGTTCAAAGAAAAGGGGATCTGCGCCACCTGCCGCGCTCAGCTCCGTTGATCAGTGATCAAGACTTGGTAGATCTCCCGACGCGAGACACCGGTTTCGGTCGCCACCCGCCTGGCGGCTTCCGACGGAGCGGCGCCGCCCTCGACAAGGCCCCTGGCCTCCACTAACGCCGCGTCGAAGGAGGGCGCCTCGGGGGGACCGGGAGCGACCACGACGGTCACCTCACCCTTCACGTCTCGGTTCGACCACGCCTCGATGGCCTGCTCGACCGGGCCGGACCAAACTTCCTCGTGGAGCTTGGTCATCTCCCGCGTGATCACGATTTCTCGCTCGGGGCCGGTAACCGCAGCGATGGACTCCAGATCCGCCACGAGTCGATGGGGGCTGACAAAGAGGATCACAGGCCGATCTTCGCCACCGATCCGACGCAAGCGCTCTGAGCGGTCTCTGCCCTTTCGTGGGAGAAAGCCCTCGAACGCGAAACGGTCGCCCCCGAAACCCGCCAAGGCCACCGCCGCAACGACGGCGGAGGGCCCGGGCACCACTGTCACCAGATGTCCTGCTTGCCGTGCCAGTCGGATCACATCGGAACCCGGATCGGACACAGTGGGCATTCCGGCGTCGGTGACCATCGCCACCGTGCGCCCCTGTTCGAGAGAAGCGAGCAGGTCGGCTGTCCTGCTCTTCTCGTTGCCCACGAACAGCGATCTCACCGACGGGTTCGCCCCCACGTGTCGGAGCAGGGTGGCGGTGCGCCTGGTGTCCTCGGCGTAGACCACGTCCGCTGTCTGGAGGACTTCACGGAGACGATCAGAGACGTCGCCGAGATTTCCGATCGGGGTGCCACAAACGTAAAGCCGGCCGCCGTCAGCCATCGATGATCTCTATCTGGTCGCCCACCTCTGGGAGCGAGCTACCCGCCGGAAGCTCGACGATCATGCGGGCCCGGGGGATGACCGTGACACGATTGGGCGACAGGGTCATGGTCGCCACCACCCTCATCCCGGCGTCGACCCCGACCAGATCCAGCGGCCGCCGCCGGCCGAAACTGTGCACGCTGGTCACCGGCAATACCACGGCCGAGCCCGCCGGCACACGCCAAACACCTAGCAGTCGATCGGAGAACGTTCGGGCCATGTAGCCGGTTGTGGCCCATTCGGGGGCGGAAAGCGCGACCCTCTGCACAGGGACGACGCTACGTGATCGTCGGAGCCGGAGTAAGACCTAGCCGCTGACCGCGGCCAGGATCGACTCGCCCACGTCGGGCTGGTCGGCGGCGATGAATGCCAGCCGGCCATCATCGAGAACTTCGACCCACGCGTAGTCCTCCTCCGCCACCGCCATGAGGGCGTAGTCGAGCAAGGCCGCCCTCAGCTCTTCTGTGTCGCGATCCGTGTCACCTTCGAAGAGGATGAGCAAGGCTGCGTTCTGGCCATCGAACCACTGTGCGTAGTAATCGCCTCCCCAACCATCGGCGGCGTCGACACCAACTTCCTCCCCGAGGACCTGATCGATCATGATCCTGAACCCGAACTCGCCCCATACCGACTCCCGCTCGAGCTCGTAGCCAGGGACCGATGGCGCAGTCGTCTCGAGCGACTTGGGGAGATCTCTCTCGTAGTCACTCGGCGTGATGATCTGCTCAGTCGATCCGGGAAGACCGGGCATTTCGGCATAGGCCCCGTTCACAGTCGTCCACTGGTCCTGGAGGTAGTTGGCCTGCACCCAGGCCAGGCCGGAGTCGTATGGAAAGATCAGCGAATCCTGGATGAAGGCAGGGGCGGAGTCGAGCGCCGTGGTGTCCACATCCAGGGCCTCGGAGAAGAACTCGCACAGCTCTTCCTGGGAGAGGGTCTGCAGGTAGAGAAGCTCGGCCATGCTGGCGTCACCCTCGATGAGGGCCTGGTAGGCCGAGGCCTCGTCGAGACGGTCCTCGTCGAGCATCGCCGTGTAGCTGGTGTGGAAATCGAGTTGATCATCGGTCAATGCATGAGTGAGCTCGTGGATCATGGTCCCTCGCTGGACGACGCTGAACCCCTCCTCCCGCATCGGGACCACAAGCTCACCGGTTTCCCCGTCGTAATAGCCGGCGACCTGCTCTCCGTAGAGCTCGGTGAGGAGAGACTGGAGATTGACCTCGGCGTCGAGCAAGCCGAGAAGCTTGTACAGGGCCTCGTCTGCCGGGAAGTCTTCGGATTCGTCCTCGATCTGTGTGCGAACTCGGTCCTCGAGCTCCTGCTCGGTGACGATCACGATGGTCGGTGGCTCCTGGAAGCGAAGCCCCCGGATCTCTTCGGTCGTGCGCACCAGCGCCAGCAGTTCGTCCTGGACCGCTTCGGGCAAGGCATCGATCCCGGGGAGCTCTTCCCAGGTCGGCTCGGCAAGCGTCGTCGTGGTCGCGGGGGCCTCGCCACCTGTCGTCGTGCTGCCTTCGGGCGCACTGGACGTCGCCGATGACACCGTGGTAGTTGTGTCGGCGGTCGTCGATGTGCAGGCACCGAGAATCAGGGCGCACGCGATGATCATGGCTAGACGGCGGGTCACGACAGTCAGGTTATCGGCGCCAAATCGCTAGATCGTGAGCGCCGTTCACCCGAACCAGTGGATGGGTACCCTCGCCGTCGATGGTGGAAAGGAGGTGATTGTGAAGCGAAGTTACGCACGTCTCACCGAGCCGCTGGTGCGGGACAACGGATCCCTGCGCCCGGCGAGCATGGACGAGGCACTGGAGCGCGTGGCCAACGGGCTGGCTCCCCACATGGGCGACGCCTTCGGGCTGTTCAGCTGCTCGAAGGGGACCAACGAGATGAACTACATGGCACAGAAGTTCGCCCGTGTGGTCATGGCCAGCAACAACATCGATAGTTGCAACCGCACTTGACACGCCCCCTCTGTCGCCGGTCTGGCGACTGTGTTCGGGGCTGGTGGCGGCACTAGCTCTTATCGAGAGATGGAAGACACAGACCTCATCGTCATGTGGGGATCGAACGCGCGTGAAGCGCACCCGATCTTCTTCCACCACGTCCTGAAGGCGATCAACAAGGGCGCCAGGATGTTCGCGGTCGACCCGAGACGCACCTCTTCGGCGGCATGGGCCGACGTCTGGCTCGGCATCGACGTCGGGTCGGACATCGCACTTTCCAACACGTTGGCGTGGGAGATCATCAAATCGGACCTCTACCACGAACATTTTGTCGCTCACGCCACGTCGAGTTTCGACGAGTACGCCGAGTCGGTGGAGCACTGGACACTGCAACGCGGTCAGGAGGTCACCGGTGTCCCGGCCGAGGCGATCAAGCAACTGGCCCACGAGTACGCCACCGCGCCGACCGCCCAGCTGTGCTGGACCCTGGGCATCACCGAGCATCACAACGCCACCGACAACGTCCTTGCCCTGATCAACCTCGCCCTTCTCTGCGGGCATGTCGGGCGCTACGGGTCGGGAGTGGTCCCGATACGCGGCCAGAACAACGTCCAGGGCGGCGGCGACATGGGCGCCCTCCCCAACCGGCTTCCCGGATTCCAATTGGTGGCCGACCCGGACCTGCGTGGGAAGTTCGAGAAGACTTGGGAAGCCACGATCCCGCACCGGCCCGGCAAGCACATCAGCCTCATGCACGAGGCGATGGATGAAGGTGAGCTCCGTGCCCTCTACGTCATCGGCGAGAACCCACTGCAATCCGAAGCCGATGCCCAACAGATGGAGCGGAGACTCACCGGTCTCGATTTCATGGTGGTTCAAGACCTCTTCCTGACGGCGACGGCAGAGATAGCCGATGTCGTGCTTCCAGCCGCCGGGTGGGGTGAGGTCGAGGGGACATTCACCTCGAGCGAGCGGAGAGTGCAGCGGGTGCGGAGGGCGATCGATCCGCCGGGCGAGGCCAGAGACGACCTCGAGCTCATGAGCATGGTGGCGCGGGCGATGGGCCACGATTGGCCCACCCCCACGGCCGAGGAGGCGTGGGACGAGTTGCGCAGTCTCTCGCCCATGCACGGCGGTATGACCTATGAGCGGCTCGATCAGTCGGGCGGGCTGCAATGGCCGTGCCCGACCGAAGACCATCCGGGCACGCTGTTCCTCCACGGTCGGCTCTGGGAGGGGGAGACCGGGCCGAAGGCACCCTTCTCGGTTGTCGATTGGGTGCCACCGGTAGACCCACTCAGCGAGGAATTCCCGCTGCGTCTCACCACGGGCCGTCGACTCGACTCGTACAACACGGGGGTCCAGAGCGGCCGCTACCCGTCTCCCCGTCGCATCCACGGCGTGCTCGACCTTTCCCCGGAGGACGCGGAGGCACTCGGTGTCCACGAGGGTGAGGTGGTGAGGGTGGTCTCCCGCCGGGGCAATCTCGAGGCTCCGATACGACTCGACCGCTCTCTCCGACCCGGACTGGCGTTCATGGCCGTCCATTTCCCCGACGACACCGACGTGAATCAGCTCACCATCGACGCCTGGGACCCCAAGTCGGGAACCGCCGAGTTCAAGGCAACGGCGGTGCGTATCGAGACGCTGGTGTCGACGTAGTGGACATCCGCAACCTGCTCGCAGGACCAACCGACGAAGAGCGCGCCGCCATCGACGATCTGCTCGGACCGCCGGAGTCGGGGTGGGAGGGCGGTAATTTCACCGGGCTCGACGGCCATGTTGCTTACGGAGGGCATGCCGCTCGGGAACGACGCAACCTATTGCTCCCCGCATTGCACGCGGTGCAGGACGCGGTGGGGTCGGTGAGCAAGGGAGCGCTGGGTTACATCTCGGAGAGACTCACAGTGCCTCCGGCCGAGGCCTACGGGGTCTCCACTTTCTACGCCCTCATCAGCACCGGGTCACGGGCGCAGACTCTGATCCACGTCTGCGACGACATCGTCTGCGCTCGTTACGGAGCCGATGAGCTGAAGCGGTCGCTCGAGCTCGAGCTGGGCCAGCCCGGGGCCATCGATCCCGGGATGAGCTGGACGCCAAGCCCCTGTCTCGGCCAGTGCGACCGGGCACCCGCGGCTCTCATCCACACTGCGGGCGCCGGCTACCGCAATGTCGCACCCGCCGAGGCGGCCGTGCTCACACGTCTCGACTTCGAGGAGCTGCCCACGGGTCTGATCCATCAGGGTCGAGAGGAGCTGCGTCTTCTCCGTCGGATCGGAGATGTGGACCCGGAGAGCCTCGATTCCTATAGAGCCAGCGGCGGCTATTCCGGCCTGGCAAAGGCGATCGACATGGGGCGGGACGGTCTGATCGCCGCCCTCGATGAATCGGGTCTGAGGGGTCGCGGTGGCGCAGCGTTCCCCATCGGGATCAAGTGGCGCGGAGTTGCCGACGCCGAGGACGATGCGAAATACGTCATCGCCAACGGCGACGAGTCGGAGCCAGGCACCTTCAAGGACCGGATCCTGATGGAGGGCGACCCATTTGCCGTCATCGAGGCGATGACAATCGCCGGGTTCGCCACCGGGGCCACCAAGGGATTCGCCTACGTGAGAGGCGAATACCCGGTGGCGGAGCGTCGTCTGGTCCACGCGATCGATGAAGCCAGGAACGCAGGTCTCCTCGGGACCGACGTCGCCGGGGCCGGCTTCGGTTTCGACATCGAGGTCAGACGGGGGGCGGGCGCCTACATCTGTGGAGAGGAGACTGCCTTGTTCGCCTCCATCGAGGGCGAGCGCGGCGAGCCGAGACAGAAGCCACCCTTCCCCACCGAGAAGGGAGTCTTTGGCAAGCCGACCTCGGTGAACAACATCGAGACACTCGTGGCAGTCCTGGCCGTGCTCGAGATGGGGGCGGCCGAGTTCGCCGCCATAGGAACCGAGCGCTCCACCGGCCCCAAGCTGTTCTGCATCTCGGGCGACGTTGCCCGGCCCGGGCTCTACGAGGTCCCTTTCGGGACAACTCTGCGCCAACTGATGACGCTCGCCGGTGGTGTACGGGAGAGCGCCGGGGTTGGGGCGATCCTGGTCGGCGGCGCCGCCGGGAGTTTCGTCGACGCCGGCAACCTCGACATGGAGCTGACTTTCGAGGGAGCTGCCGCCGCTCAAACCGGCCTCGGCTCCGGCGCGGTGATCGTCTTTGACGACACCACGGACTTCGGCCCGGTGCTGCGTCGAATCGCCCAGTTCTTCAGGGATGAGTCGTGCGGGCAGTGTGTTCCCTGCCGGATCGGCACGGTTCGCCAGGAGGAGTCCCTGGCCCGCCTCGCCGCCGACAGCCCCCTGGGCGGCTTCGCCGAAGAGCGACAACGGCTCGACGACCTCGCCCTGGTGATGACCGACGCCTCGATCTGCGGCCTGGGTCAGACCGCTGCCTCCGCGGTCCAGTCCGCCTTCCGTCTCAGTCTCCGGGGGACGGCCCGATGACAACGGTGGGCGCATCGGTTTCCACAGTCTCAGCCCGGGTCGATGGCGCCGAGATCGAAATCCGCGAGGGCTCCACCGTTCTCGACGCCTGCCGTCAGGCGGGTGCGGACATCCCCACCCTCTGTTACGGGCCCACGATGACTGCGGCCAACGCCTGCCGGGTCTGCGTGGTGGAGATAGAAGGTTCCCGCACGCTCGTGCCGTCCTGCTCCCGCAAGCTCGAAGAGGGGATGGAGATCACGACCGGCTCGGACCGAGCCCGCCACAGCCGTCGCCTGGTCATGGAGCTGCTGGGCTCGGCGTCGGAGCTGGACCGAGCCGGAGAGCGTCTCGATCGGTGGATGACCGCAGCAGGGGCCGAGCCGGAACGCTTTGGCGCCTCCGGGCCGGAATCACCACGTGAGGCGCCGGTGCCTGGACACCATCACCCGGCCGATCCCAACTTCGCTGCCACGGTGGCCGAGCCGGCCAAGGTCGAGGACGAGCTCTATGTGCGTGACTACGGCCGATGCATCCTCTGCTATCGATGTGTCGACGCCTGCGGGGTCGAGCACCAGAACACCTTCGCCATAGCTGTGGCGGGGCGCGGCTTCGACGCACGGATATCCACCGAGTTCGACGTCGTCTTGCCCGATTCTGCCTGCGTCTACTGCGGCAACTGCATCGCCGTCTGCCCGACCGGGGCCCTGGCCGGGAAGATCGAGTGGGACATGAGGGAGGCCGGGTCTTGGGATGAATCGCGCCAGGAGGTCACACGCACCGTCTGCTCCTACTGCGGCGTGGGCTGCAACCTCGATCTCCACACCCAGGACGGTCGCATCGTGAGCGTCACTTCCCCGCACGACCACGACGTGACGCTCGGCAACCTCTGCATCAAGGGTCGGTTCGGTTGGATGTACGTCAGTAGCGGCCGTGGCGTCTGAGGCGGTCAGCACCCGTTCGGTGATCCGGGTCCGAGGGGAGGCTGCGACCGTCGACGACGACCTCGTCGTCGAGGAGCCGGTCGAGTTCCGACTGGATGGGACCGCCCTCGCGGTGGTCATGCGCACTCCGGGCAACGACGCCGAGCTCGCCCTCGGTTTCGCCATCACCGAGGGAATCGTCAACGGGCCCGACGAAGTGGCCTCGGTGGTAGATCTGGGGGAAGGGCGATGGGATGTCAGGCTCGCCGAAGGGATCACGGTCGATCCGTCCCGGTTCCAGCGCAACTTCTACGCCACCTCTTCTTGCGGAGTCTGTGGCAAGGCGTCGATCGATGCCATCCGGGTCGCCGGCTCGGTGCCGCCTCGTGGACCAGTGGTCACTCCGGACGTCCTGCTCGGATTGCCGGGCCGTCTCATCGAGCAGCAGCACGCTTTCCGCTCGACAGGTGGGATCCATGCCGCGGCTGCGTTTGAGCCCGACGGGGGCCTGGTGGCGGTACGGGAGGACGTCGGCAGGCACAACGCGGTGGACAAGTTGGTCGGTCATCTCGCCACGACCCGATGGCCGATAGACCAGCTCGGCTTGCTTGTCTCGGGCAGGGTCTCATTCGAGATCGTGCAGAAGGCGGCGGTGGCCGGGCTCTCCCTGGTCTGCGGGGTCTCGGCAGCCTCCAGCCTCGCTCTCGACCTCGGTGAAGAGTTCCACATGACCGTGATCGGATTTCTCCGCGACAACGGCTTCACCATCTACACCGGCGAGGAACGGGTACTGCTTACCTGAGGTACGTGGCCCCGTATACGGGCCTACAACGACAGAGAAGCGGCTAGGTCAGCCCCACCACCTCGCCCGCTTCGTCCACATCGACCTTCATGAATCCTGGGGTCGCTCCCAACCCGGGCATGGTGCTCATCTCGCCCAGGAGCGGGTAGATGAACCCGGCCCCGACCGAGGCCCTGACCTCACGAACCGTGAGCTCGTACCCGTGCGGGGCGCCCTTAAGCGAAGGGTCGTCGCTGATCGAGAGATGCGTCTTCGCCATGCAGATCGGGAGATATCCGAATCCCGACCGCTCGAAGTCGGCGATCTGGGCCTCTGCCTGTTGTGTGTAGTCGACAGACCCGGCCCGATAGATCTTGGTGGCAATGGTCTCGATCTTCTCCTTGATCGGGCGGTCGAGGGGATAGAGAAAGTCGAACCGGGTCGGCTGGCTGCTGGCCTCGACTACTGCCCGTGCCAGGTCGCGCGCCCCTACACCACCGCGGGCGTGATGCTCGGTAGTCACGGCGGCGAAAGCTCCGGCCTCCTGTGCCGACTGTCGCACCAGCTCGAGCTCGTGCTCGCTGTCGGTAGGGAACCGGTTGATCGCCACGACGACCGGCACACCGAAGCCCGCCGCTATGTCGAGATGGGCCTCGAGGTTGGCCATGCCAGCTCGGAGAAGCGGCAGGTTCTCCTCGGTATAGGCGCTGTCAAGCGGCCGACCGGCCACCACTTTCGGCCCTCCACCGTGTGTCTTGAGCGCCCGCACTGTCGCCACCATGACGACGCAGTCCGGCCGCAGACCGGATACCCGGCACTTGATGTCGAAGAACTTCTCCATGCCCATGTCGGCACCGAACCCGGACTCGGTCACCACGTAGTCGCCGAGATGGAGCGCCATCCGGTCAGCGAGGATCGACGAGTTGCCGTGGGCGATGTTGGCGAAAGGGCCGGCATGGACAAAGGCGGGCTGACCCTCCAGGGTCTGCATCAGATTGGGATGAAGGGTGTCCTTCATCAGAACCGTCACGGCGCCGCCCACACCGAGGTCGTCGAGAGTGATCGGAGCGCCGTCCTTGGACAGACCCATCACGACCCGGCCGACCCTCTCCCTCAAGTTGCGCAGCGCCGACGGGTAGTCGGCACCATCGGCGAGGGCGAGAATGGCCATGAGCTCGCTGGCGACCGAGATGTCGTACGCACTCTCGCGGGGACGACCGTCGACCGCCCCACCCAGGCCGATAACGACATGCCGCAGCGCCCGGTCGTTGACATCGACAACCCGGCGCCAGCTGATCCGGTTGGGATCGATGTTGAGACGCTTCAATCCCAGGGCATCGAGAGCTTCGGTGGTCAAGCGCCCTTCGTGATACCACCGGGCGTCGATGGCTGCAGCCACCAGGTTGTGCGCTATCGAGATGGCGTGCATGTCGCCTGTGAGATGGAGATTGAACTCGTCCATGGGGACGACCTGGCTGTACCCGCCACCCGCCGCGCCACCTTTGATCCCGAACGTGGGACCCATGCTCGGCTGTCGAATGCAGGCGATCGGCCTGTGGCCGAGGGCACCGAGACCCTGGACCAGCCCGATCGTGGTGGTCGTCTTGCCCTCGCCGAGCGGAGTCGGAGTGATGGCCGTGACGTCCACGTACTTGCCCATGGGATTGCCGGCGATCCGGCGCAGGGCGTCGAGATGGATTTTCGCCTTGGTGGCGCCGTAGGGAATGACCTCTTCTTCTTCGAGGCCGAGGTCCCGCGCCACGTCGCTGATCGGCTTGAGCTTGGCGGTGCGGGCGATCTCGAGGTCGCTCGCCATGGGCGGCAGCGGGTTGGACATGCCGTAGTTCTAGCGGGTTCGGGTCTATGGGGCCCGATCTGCTGATATGCCATCGATGACGAATGTGAATCGGCCCGAAGCCATCCTGTTCGACGCCGGTGGGACCCTCATCCTCCAGGATCCGGAGGAGATGGGTCGGCGACTCGGTGCTGTGATCGACCCAACCCACGCTCACCGCGCCCACTACGAGGCCATGGCCGAGTACTCAGATCTCCGACTCGCAGGTCAGGAGGTCGACTGGGATTGGTGGATGGAGCGCTATTTCACGATCCTGGGTGTGGTCGATCCCGACCTGGCTGGGGAGAAGACCGATCGCGGATACGGGTTGTGGAACCATGCCCTCGACGGAGTGGGAAAGGCCGTCGAGCAGCTGAGGGACTCCGGAGTGCGAGTGGCAGTCGTGTCGAACTCGGACGGCTCGGTGCGTGGATCTCTTGGAACTGCAGGTCTGCTCGACTTGTTCGAGTTCGTCATCGACTCACATGAAGTTGGAGTGTCCAAGCCCGACCCGAAGATATTCCAGGCCGCCCTCGATCGCATGGGCCTGCAGCCGTCGACGGCCTGGTACGTGGGCGACTCGGTGTTTCACGATGTGAACGGGGCTAGAGCGGCCGGGTTCTCACGTGCGTTTCTGATCGATCCCTATGGACTCGGCCCAGGGAACGTCTCAACCATCGGGTCGGTCACCGAGCTCGTCTGAGAGAAGGCGCTGCCTGGTCTCCCGAGAATCTGCGAAAAACTCGGCGATCCTCCGCTCCATCTCTTCAGGACTGACATCTTCGACATGCTGAGCCAACCCCCATTGGTGTCCGAAGGGGTCCTCGACACGTCCACCCTTGTCGCCATAGAACTGCAGCGACAGGGGGTAGATCTCGCGTGCGCCCAGAGCAATGGCCCTTTCCCAGAGCGAGTCGACATCGTCTGCGTAGAGAAACATGACGGCCGTCGTCGTCCCGGCCGAAAGAGGCGATTTGGTGGGTGAGTCGGGCTGCTCGTCGCTCAGCATCACGACGGTGTCGCCGATCCGGACCTCGGCATGCGAAATCTTGCCGTCAGGTCCAATCATCGGGGGCATCGCGTCCTCTGCCCCGAACGCCGACTTGTAGAACTCGATCGCATCCCGGCATGGGCTCACGGTCAGCGAAATCGTCACAGAGCCGTAGGCCTCGGGCACAGGGTTCACGTCCATGTGTGACCTCCTCCGGACGTGCTCACCCTACGCCGGAGACCGACGTGGTAGGAATGACCGAGCAGGCACATCGTCCTCGTCAAGGCCACCAGACCTACCTGACGAGAGGCGGGTTGGCGTTACCTACGAGCTCGAGTGCCATCTCCGGGAACCAGACACCGGCCGCCGGGTCGACCATCCCCCGAACCGGGTCCTCGGGTCCGGGTCCCCACCGGTTGCATTGCCCGTCCGACTCCCCCGGGATCTTGATCCAGAGGTAGGCGTCGATGAGCACGTTGCCCGTGTTCAGGGTTGGCCGTAGTCCGACACCCCGATCAGGCGGGTTGCACCAGTCCTGCGGGTCACCCGCCGGGTGATCCGGCGGCGGGACCCATGGGCCTTGTCCGTTGCGACTGGTATCGATCACGAAATGGGTCGTGGCTACCGCCGTCCCCAGGTTGTCGACATACCACTGATCGGTCAGTCCCCAGGTGGAGAAGTCGTTCGGGTTGGCGGGGAAGTACTGGCTTCCGCACCATGCGTAGTTGCCCAGACGCCATCCGCCCTCTTCGGGGTTGATGGCGAAGGCGATGCACCCCGATATCCATGAGCCGTACTTCACGAGTCGCTCTGTCAGCTGATAGTTGGATGCGTTCAAATAGAAACCGTCTGCACGCTGGACTCCGGCCTTGACCAGACGATCAGCAATGTCGCCAACACCGAGCCAGGCGCTGTGGGTGCCATCGAGATAGACGCTGACATTTCGCAGGGACGACAGGACATCGACGGCGTAGTTAAGGGCCGCATACCGGTCCCCCGGCGTGGCACCCGGCTGAGGATTGCCGGCGGCATCACGCGGCTGACACCACTCGGCATTGCCGTTGATGTCGATGTTGAAAGGGATTATCCCAAGGCCATCGGGCTCGAGGATCACTATCGCCTCGCTCTTGCCGATGCCTTTCGCAAAGCCCTCGACCCACGCCTTGTAAGCGGCGAGATCCAAGGCGCCGCCGGCCGAGAACTGGGAACAATCTCTGAACGGCACGTTGTAAGCGACCAGGACCGGGACGCTGCGGTCCCGGCGGGCATCACGGACCACGTCGGCTACCTCTCGGCGGACCTCTTTGGGTGAGCCTCCGTTGAACCAGACCGCGGACGGCGTCCTCACCATCATCGAGATCAACTGTGCTTCGAGCCGTTGGCCGCCGCGCCGCAACTCCTTGATTTGGTCCTGACTACCCGGGCTCGGAGGTGGGGTGTAGAGATCATCGGAATCCTGGTGATCGGCCGTGGCCGGTGCGGCCGTCAACAGGGAGACCGAGAGTGTCAGGGCGAGGGCGATGAGCCGGGAAGCTCTCTTGCGTCGCATCTTCTTCCCTTCCGTCGCGATTGGGAGCGCTCCCAACCTCGGAAGATTCAATCCAAGCACGTGAACGGCTGGCACGCCAGGGACAATCTGCCTGATCTGAGAGCGCTCCCAGGCGCGCCAGTTCGTCTATACATAAGCCACGTTTCGCTCACTCTGGGTGATGCGACAAACGCCATTTATTGGTTGAGTTGGATTTCGACCAAACAGGGAGTCCAGTGATGGGATTGCGCGACAGACGGCAGGATCGGCGAGAAGAGCGTCAGGAGGACCGACAGGAGTTCGGGGTCGGGGGAAGCGCCGTGCACTATCAGATGCGGGAAAAGCTGGTCTCGATCGGGGATGATTTCTGGATCGAGACAGATCGGGGCGAGCGAGCGTTCAAGGTCAACGGCAAGGCGCTGCGCGTCCGCCAGACGCTGAGCTTCGAAGACGTCGACGGCAACGAGCTGTGCAAGATCCAG